>OAVB01000092.1_pt1 | contig 86152 bp, 69 predicted proteins | sample 1516871 | NCBI WGS metagenome assembly OAVB01 (sample SAMEA2580069, study PRJEB22360) | human gut metagenome | biome: human gut; feature: human-associated habitat; material: faeces | place: Denmark | collected 2008/2010 | reverse complement strand
TTACACACGTTCTTTTAATTGTTAATTGCGTGTGAAGTAAATCTGTATCATGTCAGCAAGCCGGACATATCACATGCCCGGCTGCTCTTTTGAAACTGTTAACCCACTTGTTTATTTCCAGTTTTCGTTTTGAACTAGTAAACCATTCATCAAACGTATTTCGTTGATTGGAATTGGAAGTGTAGTCCAATTAGGATTATAATACTTATTCTGGTATTTACCTAAATACTGAGATTCGTATTTGATGTAATTATTCAATTCTTCAGCAGCGATACCCCAGCGTACCAAATCATACCATCTATGACCTTCCATGGCCATCTCTATCTTACGTTCCCAGCGTAATGCTTGGGTGGCTTTCTCTTTCGTAGCGAATTGAGATTCTGGATACAGACCGATACGATAGTTTGCGGCGGCATTTGTATCTTGTTTACCATTAATCTTATCATCCAATACATAAGGAGAGGTTGTCTCTAGCATAGTTGTCGGATCTGCTGCTTTCACATATCCATTGGCTGCGCGGGCACGTACTTGATTTACATATTCACGTGCTCCTTGCGGATTACCTGTTTCAATCAAAGCTTCCGCATACCATAGCAATATATCTGCATATCGCGCTAAATGGAAGTTCTTGGCAGAAGAAGAAGTCTCTGTCGGAACGGATAAGCTTCCTTGATCAGCTTTCTTTGGCTGGTTCTTTTTATTTAGGTATGGACCACCGTTTGTGATTTCACGAATCCAACCGTCAATTGTTGTTGGGATAGACCAATCTAGGAATGGAGTATTGAAACGACCCGTGGAAACATCCAGACGTGGATCTGTGTAGACGGTCAAATCTGTATGAGGAATCGTATTCTCGTCAATTGTAGTCAGTGGCACATCCTTCTGATAAGAGCCATCCATTTTAGGCAAACCATTTGCGTCAACGATGTGAGAATTAACCAAATCGTAAGAAGGTTGATAAAATCCCCAACCACCGGTTCCTAAAGCACCACCGAAACCAATATGAGGTGCACCATTTGGAGCGTTTGTATTAGTTTGCGTACCGGAGATTGCCATCTGGATATCGAATACAGACTCTCCTGTCCAGTCTGATACTCCTGCAGTATAAAGTTCCTCATAGGTATCAGCCAAGCGATACTTCGTACCATTGTTGTCTTTACCATTGGCCATGACTTCTTCCAATATGGTTTTTACTTCAGCCCAATGGTTTGAGTTTCCGTTCTTTCCGTTATATACGGAAGATTGGTACATTCTCGTTTTTGCCAAAAATGCGGCTGCGGCCCATTTGTTAACACGTCCCATTTCTACTGGCCATGTATCAGGCAGGTTGTCATAAGCATATTGGAAATCTTCTGCGATCTTATCCCATATGTAAATATAATTTCCGCTCTCATCTACATTCGAAACTTGAGGGTTTACATTCGCTGCTACATCCTCATCATTTACATAAGGAACTGCGGCTCCAAATAGTTTGACAACTTCAAAATGCCAGAAGGCACGGAAGAAGCGTGCTTGAGCGATTGTCTCTGTAAAGTAGTCCTTGCTTTGTCCGGGAACAGCGGTTAATTCTGTCTCCACTTGCTTGGCTACATTAATCAAGTTGTTTGCGAAAAATACGCCATTATAACAGCTTTTCCACTTTACGCTTAAATAGCTGTTATCGGCAGCGAATGTATAAGTCTCCAAACTAGTAAAGTCTGGTTGGTCGGTAAAATTAGAACCTTTATTGGCGCTACCTCCCATTACATCACCGTAAGCATAATTCGTTAATGTACCTTCAAAATAGCTATCGTTGTGTAAGGTGGCGTACATACCGGTTATCAATCGTGAAACACCTTCTTGATTAAGGAAGTCCGGTTCGCTCATCTTACCTACCGGTTCCACTTCCAAGAAATCGGAGCAAGAAGTCATGCTTCCCATTGCGGCGGCAGCAATTGCCGCATATATAAATAGTTTCTTCATCTTATTTGAAATTAATAGTTATAACTGTTTTCCTAGAGGATTATCACCTTTATGAACACTCTTCTGTTAGAAGGTTAAGTTTAGACCTATAATAAATTGGCGAGGCATACCATAAGCACCGAAGTCGGTACCCATGTTGCGGTCGTTAGAACCACCACCACCATCTTTATCTGTACGAACTTGGGGATCCAAACCGGAATAACCTGTGATCGTAAATACATTGGCTACTTGACCATAGATACGGATCTTGTCGAATTTGATCTTATCTAAGATCTTTCTCGGAAGTGTGTATCCTAAAGTCAGTGTTTGCATACGTAAGAAAGAACCATCCTCTATATAGCCGGAGTTAGATTGGTTAGCTGCGATATCGCTCTCTCCACCGGTTGTTGCCCATAATGGGTAGATACCATCCGGATTGGTTTGAGGATGCCAGGAATTATCGCGGCGATCTTTTGAGTAAGCAGATTGCAAAGAACCGAAATGCGTATAATATTTATACATTGCGAACAAATCGTTGCCTACGGAGAAGTACAGATAAGTACTCAAATCGAATCCTCTCCAGCCTAAGCTTAGGTTAACACCTCCAGTCAAGTCCGGATGTGGGTTACCGATAAATGTGCGATCGTTTGCGTCGATCTTTCCATCGTTATTCACATCTTTAATTTTATACTGGCCTACAAAATCTGATGCGACCATTTGCTTTACGTCGCTTACACCATATGGCAATACTACACCACCTGCGTCATTCTTGTAGTTATGTACGTCCTCTTCGCTCTTATAAATTCCATCTAACTGATAACCGTGGAACATACCGATGGCGTGCCCTTTCATCATTACATTCATGTTGGCGATACGAGTTCCTGTAAAGATACCGGCCTCTGTTCCGATCTCGGTCAGTTTATTTTTGTAGTGAGATAAGTTAACACCTACAGAGTAGTCGAACTCGCCGACTTTGTCCCTCCAGCTCAAGTTTAAATCTACACCATTGTTCTGCATATCACCGATATTAATGTTCGGCTTTGTCATATTACCCGCTAATGCGGACCAGTTTGCGTCGATTAACATATCAGAGGTCTTTTTGGTATACCAGTCGAAGTTCATGCTTAAGCGTTGATCTAGGGCTGTTACATCTAAACCTATATTTAACATCTTAGAAGTTTCCCATTTCGCTTCTATATCTCCTAGGTTCGTTACTCCGAAACCTTGGTATACTTCTGTATCGGAACCATTAATACTATATAAATATTTGTTACCCGTACCGTATTGGAACGCCCAGTTGTATGGGTCGATATTAGAGTTACCTGTTGTACCATAACCCGCACGGATCTTTAAGTCATCTAGCCAAGTACGGGTTTTCTCCATGAATTTCTCGTCAGACATACGCCAGCCTAAAGAGATAGAAGGGAACGTTCCCCAGCGATTCTTTTCGGAAAAACGTGAGGAAGCATCCCGACGGACAGTCACAGTTGCCAAATATTTGCCTTGATAAGAGTAGTCGGCACGTCCAAAGAAACCAAACATGGTTGTAGTATTGTTTCTTCTTCCGTCTGTACCCATATTAGCGGTAGAGCCATTTTCAATTGTCCATGTGTTTGGATTATCTTCATACGGATAGTCGATACGGTTGGCTTGTATCCAACGGCCTAACCCTTCACGGAGTGCCTCTGTACCTAACACAACGCCGATCGTATGATCTTCATTGATAGTCTTATTGTAAGTCACCGTATTAGTCCATTGATAGCCTAAGCGATAATCCGCACGTTCAGTGAAGCTATTGTTATTTGCTCCTTCCTTGTTAGTCATGATGGTACGTTTACTCATCCAATAGTCCCAGCTTCCCATCAATGTGGCACTGAACTGTGTGCGGAACTTCAAGTCTTCACCGATGGATTCCAACGGTTTTACTTCTGCGAAGATAGCGGACTGCGCACGTAAGAAACGACGGCGGTTGTCTTTTTCGTTGTTTACAGTTTGAACAGCGGTATTCGCACGTCCACCTTCCGGGGCCTGTGAACCGGCATAGTCGCCACCAATATTGTAAATAGGAACCCAAGGTTGGATAGAGAAGGTTTTACCGAAAGTGTTATCATCACCTTGACGACCACGCTCACCTGAGTTCTCGATTACTGCGATATTCGTGTTTTGTCCGATCGAGAAGTATTTATTCGGCATGAAATTGGTATTTACACGCAAAGAATAACGACGGAACCACGATTCTTTGATCGTACCTTCGCGGTTCATATAACCTAAGGAAGTTGCGTAAGTTGCTTTTTCTCCACCACCGGAAACAGATACTTGATGGTCTTGGACTTTTCCTGTTTGTACTACTTCGTCATACCAGTTTGTTCCTTTACGGGCTTCTTCTTCTGAATAACCATCTTCCAGCATTTGATAATATGCGGAACGGGACCAAGAGTTAGATCCATTATCTTTATAGGAAGCGACCCAACCGTCAATACTTCCGAACTGAGCGATCACTTGATCCTTAGATAACCCCGACGGTTTGATTGCGTATGGCATTGTCAAGTGACCGCTTCCATCAGCGCCGATAGAACCGAACTGGGCATGGGTCGCTGTTTTACCGCGGAACTGAAGCAAGTTACGTTGACCTAATTCTTGGAATTCCATTGCTTCCCAAGCATCCATTAAATCGTAACCGCTATTAGCCATTTTAGCTACGCCGAAATAACCGTTGTAAGATACTTTTACACGATCATCCTTTTTACCCTGTTTCGTTGTGATAATGATAACACCATTTGCTCCTTTCGCACCGTAGATGGCAGAAGCGGCAGCATCCTTTAATATCTGCATAGACTCGATATCATTCGGATTCACTGCATCAATATCCACTCCGGAAACACCATCAACGATCACCAATGGATCGGAACCGTTTACGGAGCCGACACCACGGATACGAATCGTTGTTTCACCCAACGGACCACCACCAGCCTGTACGAATACACCAGCAGCCTTACCCTGCAAAGCCTCTGCGAAGTTAGAAACAGGAGTCTCTTTCAACTCATCGGTAGCGACCACAGCCACAGCTCCGGTAATATCCTTCTTAGCCTGTGTGCTATAACCCGTAACAACGACTTCATCCAATGCCTGTGAATCTTCAACCAACGTAATCTTGATGTTGGTTTGATTACCTTTCAAAATGACTTCTTGGGGAACGTATCCGATATACGATACTACTAGAACTGCGTTTGCGGGCACATTGTCGATAATAGCTCGCCCGTCCATATCGGAGATGTTTCCGATAGTAGTCCCTTTTACGACTACGTTAGCTCCAACGATAGGACCAGATTTATCCACGATGTGGCAGTTAACCTGTCGTCCATCTTGCTGGACACTCATAAATCCCGTACTAGGTGTAGGATACAGATGATCCGTTTCTGTTGCGAAGGCCGTTCCGGCTCCGTACAGAAGAAAAGAAGCTCCTAAGACTAATGGCTTCCATGATACAACATTTCTCATACAAAATTAGAATTTAAGGTATAATAAAATAAAAAACACAAACTTTTAACAAAATGAATTCACTACTCTGCCATACCTCTAGGGTATGTTACATCTGTTTACATCTCAAAATAGGCAAACATCACTCTCTTCTTCTCAACTTCATTTGTGTAGCTTCTTCATTATCATGTCTTTAATGATAAAAGCCGCTTCTTGCTTTCTTTCATAATACTAAAAAAACGACTAGTCTAAACGATCGTTTCTATTAGTCGTTTGTAAAGGTCTGTTTTTTTTTCGACACGTGCAACTTTTTGTTGATTTTTTTTTATTTTATCTTATTGCTAATGGGAGAGATAACCCTTCATCGATCTAAAAAAAGCTTTTCTTTTTCAAATCATCATTTCCTCTTTTCAAAAACGCAAGATTTAAACGATCGTTTAGACTAGTCGTTTATGAAAAAACATTTAGACCATAAGTATTCAGAAATTTACTGAAATCTAGAATGTTGTTGTATATGGAAAGATCATTTTGCTGTTAGATTGTGTTTTTTATTGATTTATACCTTAAAATCTAATGTTGTATGAATAATGTAGTATTATGGAAACAGGTGTTTCTAGGAGCCTCTTTATTCTTATGTGGCGCAAGTCCAGTCATGGCCACTGAAGTAGGCGATTTAACACCAGACGTAAGGGGCAATGCCCTGCAACAAGATGGACGTAGAGTCACTTGCACTATTTCAGACAAAGCAGGACCAATTGTTGGAGCAAATGTCCTTGTTAAAGGGACAACTATCGGAAATATTTCCGATATGGACGGACGTGTCATACTTGATGGTGTACCGGATAATGCCATATTGGTGGTATCTTACATTGGCTATGTAACTCAAGAGATCTCTCTGAAGAATAGCCAGAACAATATCAAAGTAAAATTAGCGGAAGACACACAAGCCTTGGATGAGGTCGTTGTTGTCGGCTATGGTACCCAAGCGAAGAAAGATATTACGGGATCTGTCGCTGTCGTATCTACGGAAGAGTTGAAGGAGACTCCGGTAGCGACATTCTCAGAAGCCTTGCAAGGAAAGGCTTCCGGTGTGTATATCTCGAACTCGGGTGGACCTAGTGGTGAGACGACTATCCGTATCCGTGGTGTCGGCTCGTTGAATGGTTCGGACCCATTGATTGTTGTGGACGGTGTCTCGAATGTGGATATCGATGCGGTCAATCCGAATGATATCGAGTCTTTGCAAGTCTTGAAAGATGCTTCCGCTACTGCGATCTACGGTGCGCAAGGAGCGAATGGTGTAATCATTATCACGACAAAGCAAGGAACTAAAAGCGGTCGGGTACGAGTATCTTATGATGGTTACTTTGGTGTGGCGAAGATGGCGAATAGTGGTTATGATTTGTTGAATGGATGGGAGGCGATGGAATGGCAAGCACAAGGTATGAGAAATGTGCGGGATTATCGCGGACAAACACCCACCGCTCATCCTCAATTCGGATCGTTGAACGATAAAGATGAATTGACGATGCCTTATGCGATTAAACCGGCCGGTTTATCAAAAGATCAAGTAATCTCGCAGTTTGGTAGTATCGATGCGTGGGTGGCTTCCTATAAACCGGATGGTAGTAATTCGTGGTCACGCTCCGCTTATTATCAGATGTTGGAAGATGGATATTCGGAAGCGGAGGCCCAGAAAGGAACGAATTGGTATGATATGGTGACTCGTACGGGTAAAGTACAGGATCATCAGATCTCTTTATTAGGAGGTGGAGAGAAAGGAACTTACTCGGCTTCTTTAGGCTATACTAATCGGGAAGGAACGATTATCTCTTCTTTCTTTAAACGTTATTCACTGCGTGCCAACTCTACTTATAACGCGAATAAATATTTCACGATAGGCCAGAATTCCAATATCGCCGTAATGGAGATGGGCGGTGAGCGGGGTCGTCAAGGCGATGCGAGCGTATTCGCCCAAACATATACGATCCAGCCATGGGTACCTGTTTATAATGTAGGTGGCGATTATGCGGGATCACAGGCCTCGGAAGGTGGACGTGCGAATACGGCTTATCAGACAGCCATGAATCAACAGGATGATTGGACTCGTTTCATGCGATTGCAAAGTGCGGCTTTCGCCGAGTTGAAACCGATCAAAGGCCTGAGTCTTCGTACGCAGTTCAGCGTTCGTTTGATGGGTATGTGGAGCCAAGCGTTGAGTGAGAAGACGATCGCTACCAATAAAGAGGGGCAATCTCAAAATTATCTGGAGGAAAACGCGAATTGGAGGTTGGATTATCAGTGGACCAATACGGCGACTTATAAGACGAAATTCAATGAAGATCATGACGTGACATTTATGATCGGTACGGAAGCTATGAAATTTGGTGTGGGACGAAGTATGAAAGCCATTCGCTATGATTATATCTTCGAGAATAATCCCAATACATGGATATTAAACAATGGTTCTTCCGACAATATGAAGAATGAAGGAAAAATGTTTGATAAAAGTACGATGTTCGGCTTGTTTTTCCGTGGCGATTATTCCTATAAAGGTAAATACTTGGCAACTGTAACGGTTCGCCGGGATGCTTCTTCCCGGTTTGGCGAGGATAACCGCTGGGGTACATTCCCTTCTCTTTCTTTAGGCTGGCGTATGTCGGATGAGGTCTTTATGGAAAAGACACGTACGTGGTTGGATGATTTAAAGGTGCGTGCGGGTTATGGAACGACCGGTAACTCTAATATCGGAGCCTATAATTATGCGTTTCAATATGCGACCGGAAATGATTATTTATATGGAATCACAGGTGCGGATTCAGGGGCGTCTCCGGGCTATGCGATCTCAAATCTGGGGGATGTGAATGCTAAGTGGGAAACAACCAAGATGTTTAACGTCGGTTTAGACGTAACGGCGTTGAATAATCGTTTGACCGGAAGTATCGATTATTATATTAAGAAGACTTCAGATTTGTTGGTGAACGCTAACTGGTCCGCTTTGGCCGGTAACGCTACTAAGCCAAAGATCAATATTGGCGATATGCAGAATAAAGGTCTTGATTTCAGTGTGGGCTGGAGAGATAAAGTCGGTGATTTTAGTTACTCGGTAAACGCCAATATCTCAACCTATAAGAATAAGGTTACCCAATTAGGTTCCTCGGATCTATTTACGAATACGCGTTTGAGTAAGGTAAACATCACCACGGTAGGGCAACCGGTAGCGATGTTCTACGGTTATCAAGTGGACGGAATCTATACGAGTGAACAAGATGTGCTGAACTATAAGACCGCGGATGGAAAAACGATTTTACCGTATGCCGTGGCGGACGAGGCCAGCTTGAATCCTCAATCATGGGTAGGTCGTTATAAGATTCGTGACGTGAACGGAGATGGAAAGATTGGGGCGGAAGACCGTACGATTATCGGTAATCCGCATCCGGACTTCACGGGAGGTGTGAACCTTAGTGTTGGTTGGAAAGGTTTTGATTTGAGTACATTCCTTTATTTCTCTGTAGGTAACGACTTGTATAAACATTATCAGTATTATACGCATTTCGGGGCATTACAAAGTAACTTCTCTAAAGATCGCTTGGAAAACTCTTGGGATCCCGTTACAAACCCGGATGGTATCTATCCATTATGGGCTGGTACATCTAATGAAGGTACGGAGGCGGCTAATGAATCCAATTCTACTTATATAGAAGACGGTTCATACTTGCGTATGCAGACATTGACGCTCGGTTATACGTTGCCAAAGAGTATCTTGAATAAGATCAAATTTGAGAAGATTCGTGTTTACGGTCAGGTTTCCAATGTGTTTACATTAACAGGCTATTCAGGTTTGGATCCGGAGGTTCGTAGCAATAATGAAGATAGCAGTAACGATATGATGAAAGGTATCGACTACGGTTCTTATGGTATGCCACGCCAGTTCATTTTAGGCGTGAATATTTCTTTCTAAAAGGATTTTCGATAAGGATATTGATAACGATTAAAAAAAACAGTATGAAAAGACTATTTATATATTCAATGTTAGTGGCGTCTTCATTAGGAGCGATGACCTCTTGCTCTGACTTCTTGGATGTGAAGCCGGTGGGTGCGGTCAGTGAAGAAGAGTTACTGAATCAGGAAGGCGTAAATTATGCGATTACAGGAATGTATTCATCGATGCTTACACAGGAGTATTTTGCGGCTCCTTTGACAAATTATGCCTATGGCGATGTACTGGGTGGAAGCGCGAATAAAGGGTCTACGTTTACGGACCAGTCTGACTTTACGAACTTGGAAACGTATGCGATCACTACGGACAACGGATATTTGAATACCAAATGGAAAGTGGTTTATGAAGGTGTCTATCGTGCGAACAACGTGATTAATATGATCGATAAGATCAAGGACGAGCTTTCTTCCGTAAAAGGCGTATCAAAGGATTTTTATACCGAAGCGATCGCCCAAGCCCGATTCTTCCGCGGATTCTGGCATTTTGAGGGAATGAAATTATTTGGTGCCGCTATTCCTTACGTGGGAAGCGAGGAGTTCGCTAGCGATGTAAACCCAAAAGCTTCCAATGTGGATGAGTCTGGCAATTATATTTACATATGGGATAAGGTGGCCGAGGATTTACAGTTCGCTTATGATAACCTGCCGGATATTTGGGCGAGCGATAAAGGACGTGTCAATAAATGGGCCGCCGCCGCTTTTTTGGCAAAATTGAGGCTGTATCAGTCTTCACCCTATAACGGTACGAATGGTTCTTCCGATCATTGGGCGGATGCCAAGGCTTTATTGGAGGCTATTATCGCGAATGGGCAGGATAATAATGGCACGAAATTCAAACTAGCGGATACTTATGAGGATTTGTTTACGGCAGGTAGTGCCGATTGGAGCGGTGAGTCCGTGTTCGATATACAGCGGACTATCTCTGGTTCTCAGGTAATCACGAACTCTATCGAAGGTTCATGGCATACGGCTCCTCCGGGAGGTATGGGCACATCCGGATGGGGTTTCTATCAACCTTCCTATGAGTTGGTAAACTCACATATCGTAGACGAGAATGGTTTGCCGTATCTGGATAAATCATATCAAGATAAACCGGCGTTGACTACCTTGACAGATAATATTCCACATACGGATTTAGAGGTTTTTACCGATCCTCGTCTGGATATCAGTACCGGTCGTTTTGATGTCCCTTATTGGGACTGGACGGTTCCTTCTATCTTGGATGGGTGGGTACGTGATATCGCGAATGGTGGTCCTTATATGAATAAGAAGCGGCAACCGAAAAAAGCGGATAAAGGCGGTACGAGCGTATCTACGGAGACGAGTTCTACAGCCAAGAATTACCATTTGATCCGTTATGCGGATGTTTTACTTTGGTATGCCGAAGTCTTGATTCACGACGGAAATTATAAGGAGGCCGGGAAGTATATAAATGAGGTACGTGCCCGTGCGGCAAACTCGTATGTGAAGGGCGTTGATGCTGCCACGATGTTGCCCACTTCTACATCTTATGTCTTGGATGATAAAGTGAATGGGAAGTTGGATTCGAACGCTGCGGCTAATTATCGTGTAGGTTTGTATCCGGATTCGCAATTCAACAGCAAGGATGGTGCTTTAGCCGCTTTACGTTTCGAGCGCAAATTAGAGTTGGCGATGGAAGGTCATCGCTGGTACGACTTAGCTCGTTGGGGAATAGCGTACGATGAGATAAGTAATTATATCACTTACGAGAAGAAGCATCTCGGAAAGTTTGCCAACTGCGTTTATAACGCTAAATGGGTAACTCTTCCGATCCCGAATGATCAAATCGTGACCATGGAAGGCGTTTTAGTCCAGAATGAGAATTGGAAATAAATCGTAGGTTAATAATCTGTATCGGTCAGGCATGTGATATGTCTGACCGTTTTGTATATTTGCGGCATGAAGTCAACAACCCGGAGGGTTTCGGTGTTTTTTAATAAACAAATAAAGAGAATAGGATGAGACTGGTGTATATTTATCATAGCGGGTTTGTTGTAGAGGCGGAAGGCTTCTCCATCTTGATCGATTATTTCAAAGATACGAATCCGGACCCGGCGAAGGGGTTTGTGCGTGGGGAGCTATTAAAACGTCCGGGGACGTTGTACGTATTGGCATCACATTTCCATCCGGATCATTTTAATCCGGACGTGTTGAAATGGAAAGAGGAGAAAGACGATATCAAATATATTTTCTCCAAGGATATCTTGAAACGCCGCCGGGCAAAAGCCGAGGACGCTTTTTATATGAAGAAGGGAGATGTGTACCAAGATGAGCATTTAACGATTAGGGCGTTCGGATCGACCGATGTCGGTATCTCTTTTTTGATCGAGACGCAAGGTAAACAGATTTTTCATGCCGGAGACTTGAATAATTGGCATTGGAAAGATGAGTCTACTCCACAGGAAGTTGCGGAGGCGGAAGGGAATTACCTGAAAGAACTGGATATAATAGCGAAATATACGCAGGCGATGGATGTTGTCATGTTTCCGGTAGATCCCCGCTTAGGGACCGATTTTATGCGAGGTGCCCAACAATTCATCGGCCGGATAAAGACCGGTATCTTTGTGCCGATGCATTTCTGGGAACGTCCGGCGGAGGTCATGGCTTTTGCCCCGTATGCCGAATCGAAAGGTTGCCGGTATGTTGTCCTTTCTGTACCGGGTGAGGGTACCGATATATAATATATTATTAATGTATAGGTTTTAGAAAACATATAAATTTATTTAGGTATGGAAGTTAAAGGCAGATTTGACCATTTCAATATTAACGTATTGGATTTGGAGAAAAGTATCGCTTTTTATAACAAAGCGTTGGGATTGAAAGAGCATCATCGAAAGGTTGCAGAAGACGGTTCTTTTATATTGGTTTATTTAACGGATGAGCAAACCGGTTTCTTGATGGAGCTGACTTGGCTGCGTGACTGGAAAGAACCTTATGAGCTAGGCGACAATGAGAGCCATCTTTGTTTCCGGGTAGCCGGCGATTATGAGGAGGTACGTAAATACCACAAGGAAATGGGAGCGGTTTGCTTCGAGAATACCAAGATGGGATTGTATTTTATTAATGATCCGGATGACTATTGGATCGAGATATTACCGTTGCGATAATTCTCCATTATTATATAACAATGTTGCTTAACATAAGTTTTCGAAAAAAGAAGATAAAATGACAGGAATCTGTAAAATTTTCTTCAAATCGTATTGCAACTTGTGTTAAACCTCTTATATTTGCTACCCAGAAAGAGGAAAATCATTATTAATCCTAAATATAAAATCATGGAGAAGCCTTATGTAGTAGGTATCGATATAGGTGGTACCAACACTGTTTTTGGTGTAGTTGACGCAAGAGGAACAATCTTGTATAGTGGATCAATTAAGACTGGTAAATATGCAGACGTTAATGACTATGTAGCGGAACTTGCTAAAGGTCTGAAGTCTGTTATTGATCAGGCTGGTGGTCCGGATAAGATTAAAGGTGTGGGTGTAGGTGCTCCGAACGGAAACTTTTTCAACGGATGTATCGAATTCGCTCCGAACTTGCCTTGGAAAGGTAAGATTCCTTTGGCTCAATTGATCAGCGAACAGATCGATGGTATTCCTGTTGCTTTAACAAACGACGCCAACGCTGCCGCTATCGGTGAGATGACTTATGGAGCCGCTCGCGGTATGAAAGATTTTATCGTGATCACTTTGGGTACTGGCGTGGGTAGCGGTATCGTAATCGGTGGTAACTTGGTATACGGACATGACGGTTTTGCCGGCGAGTTGGGCCACGTTATCATGCGTCGTAACAATGGTCGTCAGTGCGGTTGCGGTCGCCAAGGATGTCTGGAGGCTTATGCTTCAGCTACCGGTGTGGCTCGTACGGCTCGTGAATATCTGGAAATCCGTAAGGACGAGAGTGTTCTTCGCGACTTGGATCCGGATGAAATCACTTCAAAAGACGTATACGACGCAGCTATGAAGAATGATAAGATCGCTCTTGAGATTTTCGAGGCTACCGGCTCTATGTTGGGAGAGGCTTTCGCTGATTTCGTAGCATTCTCTAGCCCGGAGGCTATCATTTTGTTTGGCGGTCTTACGAAAGCTGGCGATTTGATCATGAACCCGATTAAACGTTCAATGGAGAAAAATATGTTGAAAGTTTACGCAGGTAAGACTAAATTATTATTCTCTCAATTGAAAGAGAGCGACGCTGCCGTATTAGGAGCAAGTGCTTTGGGTTGGGAAGTAAGAGACCAAAGCGCTGGTTTGGAAGTCTAAATCCGGTTTTGCGTATAACGAAAAGACATTTGCGAAATAAGGCAAGCCGCACCTAAATATAGATGCGGCTTGTTGTTTTTAATTGAATTATAAATCATAAAGTATGAGACATCCGTTGTATCAATTTCAGTTTTGCCCGGTTTGCGGGGCAAAAGCTTTCGTGGAACATAACGAGAAAGCGAAAAAATGTATGGCGTGCGGTTTTGTTTATTATTTCAACCCGTCGTCGGCTGTCGCTTGTTTCATAAAGAACGCTAAGGGGGAGTTGTTACTGGTTCGCCGAGGAAAAGAGCCGGCTAAAGGTACATTGGATTTGCCCGGTGGCTTCGTCGATATGTTTGAGTCGGGGGAGGAGGCCGCTCGCCGGGAAGTAAGAGAGGAGACGGGGTTGCATATCCAGAATTGCCGCTATTTGTTTTCCTTGCCTAATTTATATATGTATTCCGGCTTTGAGGTGCATACGCTGGATATGTTTTATGAGTGCTTGGTTGATGATTTCAATAACGTGCATGCGGAAGATGATGCCGCCGAGATCGTGATCCTTCGCCCGGAGGATGTGAATCCGGAAGACTTCGGTTTAGACTCTATCCGAAAGGCGGTACCGATCTATCTTGGTAAATATTGATAGAACTTGCCTTCTGTTTGGCGCATATTACTTATATTTGCGAATTAGAACGAATAGGCACTGAAGTAAGTGCTTGTATTAAAAAGCAAATGAGTGATGAAAAGAATACTTATTCCGCTGTGTCTGGTAGTAGGCAGCCACATGGCAAGCGGGCAGAGATCGTATCAATTTGATGCGCCGAACCGTTTGTTTGTCGAAGGCAAGGAGTTGTTTAGTTTGAAGAATTATTCAGGTTGCATCGATAAACTGGAGGCGTATAAACAGCATTCCACGGATGCCGACTTGATTCAAGAAGCCGATTATATGTTGGTCTACTCTGCTTATGAGCAAGGTCGTCCCAATGCCGTTGAGTTATTGAAAGATTATCTGGATGTGTACCCGGCTTCCCGTCATGCGGACGAGGTGAACTTCTTGATCGGTTCCGCCCATTTCGGACTGGGAGAGTATCAGAAAGCTATCTTTTGGTTTAACGAATCGAACATTGATATGCTAAGTCCGGAACAACAGGAGGCTTATTGTTTCCGTTTGGCTTATTCCTTGTTGCAAACCGGGGATATGGAGAAGGCCCGTGGTTATTTCGCACGGATCGAGCAGATCGGAACGAAGTACCGGGATGCATCTACCTATTATGTCGCTTATATCGATTACGCGACCGGTAAATACAACAATGCCTTGGTGGAATTTACCCGCTTGAAGGACTTGTCTGATTATAAGGAGCGATCTTTGTACTATATCACGCAAATTTATTTTATACAGAATAAATACGAGAAAGTGATCAGCGAAGGCAAGGAATTGTTAGCCTCTTATCCGGATAGCGAGAACAATAGCGAGGTTTACCGTATCATGGGTAACGCTTACTATCATCTGGGAAATGAGGATCAAGCGATTAATATGCTGAGTAAATATGTATCCTCGACGGATAGCCCGTTGAGGGGCGATTTATATATCTTGGGCGTATGTTATTACAATAAGGGTAATTACAGTAGCGCCGTGAACGCTTTGGGACGGACCGTTCGTGAGAACGACGCCCTTTCGCAGAACGCTTATCTGTATCTGGGGCAAAGTTATCTGAAATTAAAAGATAAGAATAACGCCCGTATGGCCTTCGAGGCTGCCGCGACTTCTTCTTTCGATAAGCAAGTGAAAGAGGCGGCTATGTATAATTACGCTTTATTGATCCACGAGACCGCTTTCACGGGCTTTGGCGAGTCGGTGACAATCTTCGAGGATTTCTTGAATGATTTCCCGAATTCCAAATATGCCGATAAGGTAAACGATTATCTGGTGGAGGTTTATTTGACTACCAAGAACTATCAAGCGGCTCTGAACTCTATCGATAAGATCAAGCATCCGAGCACGAAGATCTTGGAGGCGAAGCAAGATATCTTATTCCAGTTGGGAACGCAGGCGTTCACGAATATGGAATTGGATAAGGCGGTCGATCTTTTCAGCCGTGCGATCTCACTGGGCGCTTATAATCTGGAATCTCGTAACGACGCTTATTTCTGGCGTGGGGAATCTTATTATCGTCAAGGTGAGTATAATAAGGCGATTTCCGATTATCGTACCTATTTGAATAATACCCGCCAACGTAATACGGATATGTATGCCTTGGCACATTATAACTTAGGTTACAGCTACTTCAAATTGAAAGAGTATGGCGAGGCGTTGAACCGCTTCCGTCAATACGTGAATCTGGAAAGCAATCAGCAGACTCCGGCTTATGCGGACGCTTATAATCGTATCGGCGATTGTTTATTCCACAACCGTCAGTTCGCTATGGCGGAAGAGAATTATACCCGTGCGGCGCAATTGCAACCGTCCGCCGGAGATTATTCGGTGTATCAGAAGGGCTTCTTGCTGGGATTGCAGAAAGATTATAAAGGAAAGATCAGCGTGATGGATCGTTTGATCCGTGAGTTCCCGGAATCACAATATGTGGACGATGCCTTGTTTGAGAAAGGACGTTCTTACGTGTTATTGGATAATAATCAAGCGGCTGCGGCAAGCTTTGAGCAATTGATGCGTGATTTCCCGCAAAGCAGTCTGGCTCGTAAGGCCGGCGTACAGCTTGGTTTGATTTACTTCAACGACAATCAGCCGGAGAAAGCGGCCGAGGCTTATAAGAACGTGATTAGCAACTATCCGGGTAGCGAGGAGGCGAAAGTGGCCTTGCAAGACTTGAAGTCCGTATATATCGAGCTGAACGATATCAATTCGTTTGCCGCCTATGCGAATTCGTTAGGTGGAAATGTTCGTTTCGAGGTGAGTGAGCAAGACTCCTTGACCTATCTGGCGGCCGAGAAGTTATTTATGCGAGGCGATAATGAGGGCGCTCGTCGTAGCTTGACGAATTATTTGCAAACCTTCCCGCAGGGAGCGTTTAGCTCGAACGCTAATTTCTATTTGGCAAGTATCGCTTTTGCCAAGAAAGATCTGGAGGAGGCGAAACGTCTGTTCTCGTTGGTATTGGAGAGCGGTGATACGAAATTCAGGGAAGAGTCTTGGGCTCGTAAGGCTGAGATCGAGTATCTGGATAAGGATTACGCCGCCGCTATGGAAAGTTTCAAACATCTACAGGTGGTAGCGGAGAATCCGGAGAATAAGGAGGCCGCTAAATTGGGCTTGATGCGTTGCGCCGAGTTGACTGGTCAGCCGCAAGAGGCTTTGCTGGCCGCCAACGATTTGCTGAAGGAACCGAAGCTATCTCCCGAGATTATGTCCGAGGCCCGTTATGTCCGTGCGAAGGCTTATATCGATTTGAAGCAGGAGAACAAGGCGTTGGCCGACTTGAAAGAGATCAGCAAGGATACCCGTACGATACACGGGGCGGAGGCTAAATATCTATTGGCTCAATTGTATTATGATAATAAGGATGATAAGAATGCCGAGACTGTCTTGATGAACTTCATCGAGAACGGTACGCCTCACCAATATTGGTTGGCACGGGGCTTTATCTTGTTGGCTGATATTTATATCCGCCAAGGTGATGATTTCCAAGCTCGTCAATATCTGACTAGTTTGCAAAACAACTACAAGGGTGATGATGAGATCGCCGCGATGATCGAAGACAGATTGGGTAAACTAAAGAAATAAAAGAAAGCGATGAAGACTATATATAATGTAAAGGCGTTGTGTGTGGTAGCTTTGCTGGGTTCGGCTGCTGCTGCGAGTGCGCAAGAGGATGTTGCGAAAGAAAAGAACCTGAACCGAGAGATGACGCTTGAACGGGAGTATGATCCTTCCGTGCAGGACGCTAGCAAGGTAAATACGCTTCCCGTGGTGAAAGAGCCGGAGGTTCGTAAGATCCCGATCGATTACTCGAATTATACGATCGCCGCCGATCCGCAGAAAGAGATTAGTTTGTTGCCTTCCGGAAATATCATGACGCAGATGGATTACAACAAGCGCCGGGGATATTTTAACTTTGGTATCGGTACCTATCTAAATATAAATGGTGATTTGGGATATCATATCTTGAGTACCGAGAAGGATAAGTTGAATATTTGGTATTCACATCGTTCTACGAATGGAAAGGTGAAATATATCCAGATGGACGATGAGAAGGTAAAGGCGAAACTCAATGACAATCTGGGAGGCATTAATTTCAAGCATGTTTTTGATAAGACGATATTTAGTATCGGTGCGAAGTACGGGTATTCGGCGTTTAATTATTATGGACTGCCTATTGATGTAACATCAAGTGCTACGAACTCGGATTTATTAAATAGAGCGGATCGAGAAACAAACCAAGTAAACCAGACGATAGCTGCTAATATCGGATTTGAGTCGAAGGAAGACGCACCGTTCGGGTACTTACTGGATTTGGGCTATATAAATTTCTCGCATAAATACGGGTTGGGCAAACCAGCGGATGGTCCTACGGAACATACTTTTGACGCTAAATTCGATTTGAATGCCGGTTTTAACGGGAATATGCGGATTGGCTTGGGTGGACAGGTAGAGTATTTCAACTATAGTTTACCCGGAAAAAAAGAAACTATATCAGGTACCTATTATACTTATGAGTTCGAGAATCATGCGGAAGTAATCCTTTCCCCATATTATAAGGTAGAGGGGGATAGCTGGAACTTGAAATTGGGTGCTAATGTGATGTTGGTGACCGGTGATAATAGTAAGTTCATGGCTTCACCCAATATTGCGGCAGACATAGAGGTGGCAGATAAGACCTTGCTTTACTTAAACGCTGGTGGTAAGTTATATTCCAATAGTATGTATGAGACCTCTTTGGTGAATCGTTATGTAAATCCTACAAAAGAGATCGCCCCCTCCCGTAATTGGTTGGATGCTACTTTAGGTATAAAGAGTGGCGTGGCTCCTGGTTTTTGGTTCGATGTGTTCGCCGGTTATAAGATAACGAGCAGCGATGTGCTTTTCTTGCCGTCGAGAATTTATGATAGAGATCACTTCGGGAATTTCAGCGAGGCTATGTCTGATATCGATACGAAACAGCTTTTTATTGGCGCTAACTTGAAGTATAGTTATCAACAATTGTTCGATGTGTCTTTAAAGGGAGTATATAATAATTGGAAAGCGAATTTTGGTGATACATGGATTGGTGGGGAAGCTAACGGGGAACTAGCCCATGCTTGGGGCAAACCTGAGATGGAAGTGACGGCAGGCTTGACGGTTCGTCCGGTAAAGAATGTCTCCGTATTGCTGGACTATTATTTGGCTACTGGACGTTATACCCAATTAGGTGGAGCGGGCGAGTATAAGATGAACAACATCAACGAGCTAAACCTAACAGGTACCTATACCTTCAACGATACCTTTGGTGTTTACGCAAAATTGAATAATATCCTTTGCCAGAAGTATGAGGTATATTACGGATATCCTTTGCAAAGCTTTAGTGCGATGATTGGCGTTAATATCAATTTCTAACACTTGAAATAGGAAGGATGGGTGACATAAATATCAAACAACTGGAAAGCCTTCGCTGGAGGATGCGGGTGATCGAGACGCTGACCGTGATCGGGACGGCGTGGATCGCCTTGGCGGTTTACCAGAAGAAGGAAGAACTGGTTTATTATTTGGTGGGAGCCGTAGTCCTTCTATTCTTGTTAAAGTATTATACGCAATTCCGTCTGCGAAAAAGACAGTTCGTCTCTAATCTCGTGGAGCAGCGGACGATGGAATTGCGTTTCCAGCGGGATGCGATGCAAGCGGAGTCGGAGAAACTATCCCGTGCCCTTTCTGCCTTGGCGGACGCTCAGGACGAGTTGGTTCGTAAGGAACGTCTGGCATCGATCGGCCAATTAACGAAAGGTCTGGTGGATCGTATCTTGAATCCCTTGAATTATATCAATAACTTCGCTCATTTGTCTGCTGCATTAGCGAAAGATATCAAGCAGAATATCGATGAGGACGAAGAGACCGGTAAACACGATAATTATAATGATACGCAAGAACTGCTGGTTCTTTTGACCGGCAATCTGGATAAGATCGCCAAGCATGGTGATAACACGGTGCGGATCGTAAAAGCGATGGAAGAATTGCTGAAAGATCATTCGGCGAATCGAACTTGCGTGGATATTAATGATTTATGTAAGGTCAATCTGGATATCTTGCGAAAGAATTATGCGAAGGAGATCGAGAAGAATCAAGTAGATCTATCATTCTCCGGGCTTTCCGTACCGTTGACAATCGAGGTGAATATCGATCAGATGGGAAAAGCCTTGTCGCAGATATTGGATAATAGTATATATGCGGTCTTGAAAAAGGCCGGAGAGCCGGGATATCAGCCTTCTGTCTCGTTGGTATTGCGTATTCAAGCGGATAAGCTGCAAGTGGTTATCCGTGATAATGGCGTCGGTATAGAAGAAACGATAAAGACGAAAGTCTTTTCTCCGTTCTTTACCACCAAACCGACCGCAGAAGCGGCAGGAACAGGTCTTTACTTGAGTCGGGAGGTCGTGTTGAACCATAAGGGTACGATCGCTATCGAGTCTGAGAAAGATAAATATACGGAAGTTACGATTACGTTGCCTATTTATAGTTAGGAAAGGAGGTTCATCATGATACAGGATTTACATACCGAGATCGATCGGTTAAAAAGGCGGATTAAACTTTGCGAGCGGGTTACGCTGGGTAGCTTGGTCGGTATTTGTGTATCTGTGAAGTTCGGTCATCAAGAATGGATCGGATTGCTTTTCTTGATTCTGTTTTGCCAGATCTCTAAGTTGGTTTTCAAGCGGAAACTCAAACAAAAAGAGTATTTGGTAAAAGAGGTAGAGGAGCGTACGCAGGAGATCCGTTCGGAGAAAGACGCGATCCAAGAGGAATCCGAGAAATTGGCGGCCGCTTTGAAAGCCTTGGGTGAGGCGCAGGACGAACTGGTCCGTAAGGAACGGATGGCTACCGTAGGGCAATTGACCCAAGGTTTGGTGGACCGTATCTTGAACCCACTGAATTATATCAATAACTTCGCAAATCTGACATCGGGGTTGGCCAAGGATCTCCGGGAAAATCTGGATAGTCAGAAAGAGCATCTGAAACCGGATGTGTATGATGACTCGGTAGATTTGCTGAATATGATGACCAGTAATTTGGAGAAGATCTCTGAGCATGGTTTCAATACGGTCCGTATCGTTAAGGCGATGGAGGAATTGCTGAAAGACCGAAGAGGTAATCTTACGCTTACCAACATAAACGGATTATGCCGGATCGCCTTGGATAAATTGAAGAAAACGTATGAGCAGGATATTCAAGAGAAGAATATCCGGATTATTTTCGATAATTTGACGCTGTCTTTGATGATGGAGGTAAACGTGGAGCAGTTCAGTAAGGTTCTGGCCGGGATATTGAAAAATTCCATGTATGCCCTGTTGAAGAAATCGGAGACCGTGACTTTTAGTCCGGAGATATTCCTTGGATTGAAGGTCAATAAGGATATGCTGGAAATAACGATCCGGGATAACGGGTCCGGTATCGACGAGAATATAAAAGATAAGATATTCGCTCCTTTCTTCACGACAAAGACAACGGGGGAAGCGGCTGGCGTAGGGCTTTACCTATGCCGTGAGATCGTGCAAAACCATCGGGGAACCATCGAGGTGGAGAGTAAGAAAGGAGAATATACCCAGTTTCTAATTACGATCCCTGTATATCAACCGAAAACAATTACACCGCCTAAAGAGGAGGAATAGATATGGAAGACCAGAGTAAGGAAATAGAACGGCTACGTTTGCAAGTGAAGAACTTAGAGAAATTATCTTCTTTAGGTATGTTGAGTGCCGGGATCGCGCATGAGATCCAGAATCCGCTCAACTTTGTCATCAATTTCAGTAAGCTGTCCTCTAAGTTAGTGGATGACTTGGAAGATATATTAGAAGAAGAGAAAGATGTCTTGCCTCCGGAATCTTGGGAGAAGCTGACCGCCTTGCATGAGGAGTTTAGCGAGATCGTTAACGATTTGCATGGTAACTTGAAGAAGATCGAGGAACATGGAAACCGGGCGACAAGTATCATCCGGGGTATCTTGCTTTATTCCAGAGGGAAGGATGACGAGTACATCCCTACGGATATCAAGAATCTGGTGAAGGAATATGTTTGGCTGGCTTATCATTCGATGCGAGCGAACTATAAAGGTTTCAATATTGCGATCCGGGAGCATTACGAGGAGGGGCTTCCGATGCTGAAAGTGATCCCGCAGGATTTGAGCCGTGCGGTATTGAATGTCATGAATAACGCTTGCTATGCGGTCTATAGTAAATCCAAGCTCTCGCCGATCGGGTATGAGCCGGTTATATCCGTGGATCTACGGAAGGAGGGAGATTCTTTAAGATTAAGTATCGAGGATAATGGTATCGGTATGCCGGAGGATATCCGGGAGCAGATATTCTCCGCGTTTTTCACCACGAAACCGGTGGGAGAGGGAACTGGCTTGGGGCTATCTATCACTCGATCCATTATAGAGGAGAAGCATGACGGGAAGATAGAGGTGGAATCGAAAGAAGGTGAGTTTACCCGTTTCATATTCCTTATTCCATTAACGAAATAAACAGAAGAATTATGGCGATCAAGATATTAAGCGTAGACGACGAACAGGATCTGGAAGCGTTGCTAACCCAATATTTCCGTCGGAAGATCCGTAAGGGAGAGTATGAGTTCTCCTTTGCCCATAATGGTTTGGAGGCGTTGAGGATGATGTTGGACCATCCGGACTTTGATATCATATTGAGCGATATCAATATGCCGGAGATGGATGGCTTGACATTGCTGACGAAGATTAACGAGATGCGTAACCCGGCCTTGAAATGTATCATCGTATCGGCTTATGGGGATATGGAGAATATTCGTACCGCCATGAACCATGGTGCTTTCGACTTCGCTACCAAGCCGATCGATATGGAGGATCTGGAACGTACGATCGAGAAGGCGGTCGAGCAGATTTCTTTTATCAAGGAGGCCCAAAAGGAACATCATCAGCTAGAGGAGATACAATACGACTTGAACGTGGCACGTGAGATACAGCAATCGATCTTGCCGAAGCAGTTCCCTCCGTTCCCGCAATATAAGCAATTCGATCTCTATGCGACCATGAGTGCGGCGAAGGCCGTGGGGGGTGATTTCTATGATTTCTTCTTGGTGGACGATAATCATCTGGGTTTTACGATCGCTGACGTGTCGGATAAGGGGATTCCCGCCGCTATTTTCATGGCGATCAGCCGTACGGTGATCCGTGCTACGGCGCTTAGGCAGCTTTCCCCGGCGGTCTGCATGAAGGAATCGAATGATCTATTGTGCCGTGAGAGTGTCAATGGGATGTTTGTTACTACTTTTTACGCAATCTTGAATATCCATACGGGCGACGTGGTTTATTGCAATGGGGGGCATAATCGTCCGGTTTGGATTCGTAAGAACGATAAGGTATCTCTTTTGCCGATGACTGGTGGGATGGCCTTGGGAGTCGTGCCGGGATTAGCTTATAAAGAACAATCCTTGAAACTGGAAGCGGGAGACAGCTTGTTCCTCTATACGGATGGAATCAGTGAGGCGATGAACCTGCGGAATGAGCAATATGGAGATATCCGTTTGGTAGAGGCTTGTAGCTCCGTAAAGAACCAATCCCCCAAATCCATGATCGAAGGTATATCCGAATCCGTCCAATCATTCGTGAACGGCGCTACGCAGAGCGATGATATTACGATGTTGGCGCTGACTTATAAAGGGTAACTAATGATAAGAAAGAAAAAAACAGTTTGCAAGTCCTTTGCTTTGCAAGCTGTTTTGTAAAAAAATGTGTTTATTGTTTGTTTGTGAATATGGTGTGAGAAATCTTATGTATTTGAAAATGCTATATAATACTTTTGATGTAAATGCTGTTTTCTTGTTAATGTTTTTTCTATATTTGTGAATAGTAAATCTAAGCTGTTTAATTATAATTATTTACCTTAATTTCTAATGTTTAATTGTTAAAAAGTAATTCTTATGAGAAAATCTTTATTTTTATTAGTGTTATTGTCTTTTGTTGTAAGCGGTAATTTCGCTCAAGAGAAGGTAATAGAACGCCCTTTGGATGTTTATTATATGGAAGGTGATGCTCCCTTGGTTGAGCCTTACTATAATGTTCATGGGCATAAGTGGAATAAGAAGCAGTTAACTTATTGTATTTGTAATGCTTCTTCGAAATTAACGTCTTCGCAGCAAAGGACTGCAATTCAGAATGCATTTTCAATGTGGAATGGTGCTGCTGGTATTACTTTTTCTGAAGTTTCTGATCCAGTAAAAGCAGATGTGAAATTACGTTGGGCTACATATGAGCATAATTGTAATTATGGAAGCTTTGATGGGCTAGGTGGAACTCTAGCTCATACAACTCCTTATTCTGATCCTAATTGGTGTGAAATTCATTTTGATGATTCTGAGAATTGGTCTATTGCGATGTTAACAACTGTTGCGGCTCATGAGTTGGGCCATGTCTTAGGCGTAGCGCATTCAGATGATATTAGTGCGTTAATGTACCCTACTTATTCTTCTTCAAGATCTTCTATTACTTTAGATGATCTTAGGGGAATCTGGACTGTATATAGTGTAACTCCGACGATTAGTGGCCCTTCTGTTTTTTGTGATGGTGAAACAATAACTTATACTTTGCAAAATGTACCATCTTCTATGCCTATTTCTTGGAACGCAAGTAATAAGGGTAGTATTGTTTCGACATTAGGAAACACAATGAAGCTTACGTCTAGATCGGCAAGTCTACCTTATTCTAATATTGATGCGAAACTTTCTGGTACTACCTTAGCTTCTAAGGTTGTGCAAATTGGACGTTCGGTTGTGACGAAAGTTAATGGTCCAACTACGGTAAAAGTCGGAAAGTCCGGAACTTACTCTTTTGAGGTTGATTGGTATAACTCTTCTACTGGAAGGTTGGTTTGGGAGGTTCTTCCAAGTACAGGTGTTTATACCTCTATAACCAATAGTCAATTGACTGCAACATTTAATAATCCCGGTAATTATACATTACGTTGTTATATAGAAACCGCATGTGGTGTAGGTGGTACCGGCTATTTAGGTGTTACTGTGGGATATAATTATGCGGTTTTGGTAAATAAGGAGGCAAAAACTATTCTTGTATCAGAAGATGTTAATAATAATCCGAATAATATAACTCAATATATTGATCAAAATAGTTCTTATGAAATATTTGATTTATTGAAAGCTACTTTAGTGCTGAATGGAAATCTTTCTCCGATGGGGAATACAACTATAGATATGAACAGTTTACCCCAAGGTGTATATTTGCTAAAATTGCGATTAGCTGATGGGACATATGAAAGTCATAAAATCTCTTTGTAATTGTAAAGAATAGGGTTTAATTTAATATCATCAATTTATGAAACGTTTATCGACATTCGTATTCTTATTCTTATGTACAGTTATGGTACTAAGCTTTACCGCTTGCGGTGATGATGATGAGCATGAGGATGCAGAAAGGACGGATCTGGTAGATGAGTCTGGCCAAATCCGTTGGGATGACCGGGCGAATCTATGGGCCATCGTTTGCTCCAAGCCGATCGATTTCGTGGGTAATTACTATGTGGAAGATATGCCGAAGGCTTATCAGCAAGAGGGATTGGAGGTTCGGTTCAGTGGAGTGGCATACTCCTTGGGAGACGGGAAGATCCCGCCGGCTATACTGACCGAGGAATTCTTCTGTCTGCATGACTATACGATTACTCCGGTGGAAGATTGAAATCCGGGATTTCGTGGATTGTCCGGATTGAGACTAGGATCGGATCGCAAGCTAGATAGCTACGATCCGATCTTAGTCTTTTTAAGGTTTCTCTTTCCTCTTGGCCGCCGCCTTCGCCGCGCCGACGCGCTGGTTGTAGAGGGCGGTGGTCTCGTCGATAAGGGCGTTCAGCTCGTTGACGAAGCGGGCGGTCTCGGCGGTGGGAGCCGCTACGCTCTGCACGAAGGCGATCGTGGTCATATCATCGTAAAGGTCGTCCATACGTAGGCGTACGACCGCGCTCGCCTCTTTGATGGAGGCTGCCCTGTTGCCGGTGCGCTGGGCGGTCAGTTTCGCGTATTCGTCGTTCGCCGCACGGAGGCTATCTAGTATCTCTTTCAGCCCCAATGTCTGTATCAGCGCCGGAACCCCCTCCTTGTCGAGATCTAGCAAAAGACCCTGTATCTGCGCCGTCTCTTGCTGGTTGGCCGATTTATAGATGCCGATATAGGGTTTGATAATATTGTAGACAGTCTGTGCCGCCGTGCGTTGCGCCTCGATGGGGCTTTTCCTCATTTGCGACACCGAGGTGGTGAGATAGACCACGAGGTCGTCGCGTTGTTTGTCCAAGTCTAGCAACTGGGCGGTCTCGTCGCTGATGTGGGATTGGTTCACGAGGTCGGTCATTAGGGGCAGCTCCTTCTCGAAGGCCGCCTTTTGCGCGTCGGTGATGCCTAGCGGGTTATTGTCCAGACTGATCTCGTCGGGGCTTTCGGAGTCACCACCTCCCCCTCCGGCAGCGAACGCCAGCCGGTAGAAGGCGTTCATGAAGTTTGTGTACTCTGCGTTGTTCAATTTAGTCAGGCCCGCGGGTTTGATTTTCGTGTATGTTCCCATTTTTTTTGTATTTAAGGTTTAACTTATTGTTTGTCCTCAGTGGCTAAAGGTAGGAATTAATTTGGATACTATGCTTATTTGGTAAATAATAGTCGCCGCCGGAGTCGGAACGGTAGCGAAGTGGGGGGCGAGGGGCGCCATACGTTTCGCTTTGCTTTGGAGTCGTGCGGCGGGGGTCGCCGTGCGTTTCGCTTAGCTTTGGGGTTATGCGGCTAGGGTCGCCATGTGCTTCGATACCGTTCCGACTCCGGCGGCGGGGGCCGTTCATCATCTTCTTAATGGTTGTACATATCCTTATTATAAAAATCCAGCACCTTGATCGCCATATCGTAGGCCGCTTGTGCCGGGCTTTCCGGATTGATCTCTATCGCTTGCAGGTAGCTGTTGAGGGCTAGGCGTACGTTGCCTAGTTTATAATGAGCTTTTCCGAGGAGAAACCAAGCCTCGTCGGATCTCGGTTGCTCCGTGAGGTAAGCGTCCAAGAGCCGGATCGCTTCTTCTAGTTTATTCTCTGAAATAAGTCGCTTTATCTCTTCCATATTTTTGAATAGCTTTTTGATTTTGTCCCGCGAAGGTAAATAGAAACGCATGACTATATATATAATGTATAGGAAAAAACGCTTTTTTAGTGATCGATATACTGCGTACGTTAATTATTTGTGTAAGTTTGCACCCGATTTCTAACCAGCAAAAAATAGATATGCAAAAGAATTTGGTAATAGTGGAGTCACCAGCCAAGGCAAAAACCATCGAGAAGTTCCTCGGAAAGGACTATAAGGTTATGTCTAGCTATGGTCATATCCGCGACTTGAAAACGAAAGATTTCAGTATAGACCTCGAACACAATTATGCCCCGGAATACGTGATTCCCTCAGATAAGAAGAAACTCGTGACCGAATTGAAGAACGAAGCCAAGAAAGCCGAGCAGGTTTGGTTGGCTTCCGATGAGGACCGGGAGGGAGAGGCCATCTCTTGGCATTTATATGAGGTATTAGGATTGAAACCTGAGAATACGAAACGTATCGTTTTTCATGAAATTACCAAGAACGCTATATTACATGCGATTGAGACGCCGAGAGATATCAATATCGATTTGGTGAACGCGCAGCAAGCCCGTCGTATCTTAGACCGTATCGTGGGTTTCGAGCTATCCCCCATTCTTTGGCGTAAGGTGAAGCCGGCTTTATCCGCGGGGCGCGTGCAATCGGTTGCCGTACGTCTGATCGTAGAGCGGGAGCGAGAGATCAACGAGTTTGTCTCGGAGGCCGCCTACCGTGTGATCGCTAGCTTTATCTTGCCGGATGGTACGACAATCCTCAAGGCGGAGCTGAACCGTCGTTTGAAAGATAAGGAAGAGGTGGAGGCATTCCTTGAATCTTGCAAGGACGCTTCTTTCACGATCGATGATATCTCGAAAAAGCCGGTGCGCAAGACACCAGCCCCTCCTTTTACGACATCTACCTTGCAGCAGGAGGCCGCCCGTAAGTTGGGTTATTCGGTCTCGCAGACCATGATGATCGCCCAACGCCTGTATGAGTCCGGATTGATCACGTATATGCGTACTGACTCCGTGAACTTAAGTGATTTGGCTTTGGGGACGGCAAAAGAAGCTATCTTGGATACCTACGGTGAGAAATATTATAAATTCCGTCAATATCATACCAAGAGCAAGGGAGCGCAAGAAGCGCACGAGGCGATTCGTCCGACCTATATCAGCAATGATGAGATAAGCGGGACCGCTCAGGAAAAGAGATTATACGAATTGATCCGCAAACGTACGATCGCTTGCCAGATGGCGGACGCCGAGTTGGAGCGTACGACGATCTCCGTAGGCATCGGCGGCAAGAAAGAGAAGTTCGTGGCTACCGGTGAGGTCATTACTTTTGACGGTTTCCTTCAGGTGTACCGCGAGAGTTTTGATGACGAGAATGAGAAGGAACAGGAAAACGGCCTTCTTCCTCCGGTTACCTTGAACGAGGTATTGAGTATGAAGGATATCGTCGCTACCGAACGTTTCACGCAACGTCCTCCCCGCTATACGGAAGCAAGTTTGGTTCGCCGTTTGGAGGAATTGGGAATCGGTCGTCCTTCTACCTATGCTCCTACGATCCAGACGATCCAGAATCGAGAGTATGTCGTGAAAGGGGATAAGGAAGGAACGGAGCGTACTTATAATATCATAACCTTGGACCGGCATACGATCAAGGAAGTCCAAAAGACGGAGATCGTAGGAGCGGACCGGAATAAGTTGATGCCAACCGATATCGGTACGGTCGTGAATGATTTCTTGATGGAGTATTTCCCGGGCGTTATGGATTATAACTTCACGGCGAGCGTAGAGAAGGAATTCGATGCCGTAGCGGAAGGCGAGATGGTATGGACGGACGCTATCGATAAATTCTATAAACTATTCCATCCGATCGTGGAAGAGGCAGCCTCTGTCCGTACGGAGCATAAAGTGGGTGAGCGTGAATTGGGTATCGATCCGAAGAGCGGCAAACCTGTTTTCGTGAAGATCGGTCGTTATGGCCCAGTCGTACAGATCGGGCAGGCGCACCCAGAGGATAAAGAGGCTCCTAAACCTCAGTTCGCAACCTTGATGAAGGGGCAATCTATCGAGACGATTACTTTGGAAGAAGCCTTGAAATTGTTTGATCTACCCCGTACGATTGGTGAATATGAAGGTAAGGTCATGGTTGCCGCTGTCGGACGTTTTGGCCCGTTTATCCGTCATGACGGAAAGTTCGTATCCATACCGAAGGGCTTGAATCCTTTGTCGATAACAGCCGAGGAAGCTATCGAGTTGATCGAGGCAAAAAAACAAAAAGATGAGCAACGATTTATCAAGAAGTTCGATGAGGATCCGGAAATGGAGATCTTGAATGGTCGCTTCGGCCCTTATATCTCTTATAAGAAAAAGAATTACAGAATCCCTAAGACGATAGAGAAACCAGAGAACTTGACCTTGGAGGAATGCCAGAAGATAATCGCCGAGGCGGGAGAAAAACCTGCTGCGACGAAGAAACGTACGACACGGAAAAAGGCTTGATTATAGCTCTAAAAATTCATAGTTATGATTTACTAAACTCATAACTATGAATTTTTCAAAACATAACTATGATTTTTTAGACATCGATGCCCGTAAATTCTTTTAACGCATATCCGATCAAGAAGCTTAATGCGGCCACGCTAAAACTAAGTACTGCCATCTCGGTAAAACGCTTCCGGAAACTCTCGCTTCTCGCTATGGAATAATAATAGTTGAAAAGGGCGATGATACTCAACGCTATGATGAGCATAAGCCCTAAAGCCATTAATACGTTCGATATAAAGATAAATGGAGCGACCAAGGCGACTACCGTAAAGATATAAGCTATTCCCGTATAGATCGATGCCTTGACGGGATGTTTCCCGTTTTCATTTCCATTCTCGGACTTGGTAGATAGATATTCGGAGGAAGCCATGGATAATGCGGCGGCTATTCCAGTGATGCTTCCGGTCAAAGCTATTAATCTAGAGTCGCTCAAGGCAAGGGTAAAGCCAGCTAAAGCACCTGTAAATTCTACCAAAGCGTCATTTAGCCCCAGTACGACAGAACCCATATATTCCAACCGTTCCTCATTGATCAAGGCGATCAACCTCTGCTCATGCTCATCTTCGTCACGTGCGATTTGTTGCAAATCCGGATACTCATCATAAGAGGCGTAATCATTCTTGGCGCTTTCCTCGCTACCTTCCATTAGCTTAATGGCGAAAGTAATCCCCAAGATACGTGCCAACCAGTAGTATTTGGTGACGCGTAATTTATTCGGGGAGATCTCTTGCCCCGTATACTTTTTCAGGATCGTATAATGTCCTTTCTCGTCATTCGCTATCTGTAGTAATACTTCCTTATTGCTTGGATCTTTCTCGATAGCGGCGAGTTGCGTATAGAGAAGGCTCTCCGTGATTTCATTTTGTTGAAATCGAAGGAGAGCCTTTCTTGTTTTCTCGTTTATGTTCATCTTCTATCGTTACATTCTTTCCGGAACCTCGATGCCTAATAAATCCATACCGGATTTCACGATCTTAGCTACATTGGCGGATAAGACTAAACGGAAGTTCTTCAATTCCGGATTCTCTTCGCGAAGGATGGAGAAATCGTGATAGAATTGATTGTATTCCTTTACCAGATCATAAATATAGTTGGCGACACAGGCCGGGCTGTATAGCTTACCTGCCTCTTTCACGATCTCTGCATAATCGGCGATCATTTGGATCAGGTTCTCTTCTTTCTCGGAAATGGCGAAAGTAAGCGGTAACTGCTCCGGTAATGCGATGCCCTGTTCCGCTGCTTTGCGCAATACGGAACGGATACGGGCGTAGGTATATTGGATGAATGGTCCCGTATTTCCGTTGAAGTCGATAGACTCTTTCGGGTTGAACGTCATATTCTTGCGAGGGTCTACCTTTAATATGAAATATTTCAAGGAGCCAAGACCTACGATACGGGCGATATTCTCAGCCTCTTCCGGAGTCATCTCGTCCAATTTCCCTAATTCTTGGGAAATCTCGCGTGCGGTACTGATCATCTCGGCCATCAAATCATCGGCGTCTACGACCGTTCCCTCACGGCTCTTCATCTTACCTTCCGGTAGCTCTACCATTCCGTAGGAGAAGTGGACCAATCCCTTGCCGAACTCGAAGCCTAACTTATCCAATAAGATCGATAATACTTGGAAGTGATAATTCTGCTCGTTCCCTACCACATAGATCATCTTATTGATCGGGTAATCATCGAAGCGCAGCTTGGCGGTACCGATATCCTGCGTCATATAGACGGAAGTTCCATCCGCACGAAGCAATAATTTCTCATCCAGCCCGTCTTTCGTCAAATCAGCCCATACGGAGCCGTCTTCACGGCGATAGAAAATCCCTTTTTCTAGGCCTTCCATCACCTTACCTTTTCCTTCCAGATACGTTTGAGACTCGTAATAAATCTTATCGAAATCTACGCCCATCATCTTATAGGTCTCGTTGAACCCGGCGTATACCCAATTATTCATCATTTCCCAAAGCGCACGCACCTCTTTGTCTCCGGCTTCCCATTTACGAAGCATCTCACGGGCTTCCGCCATCAAGGTGGATTGAGCCTCGGCTTCTTCCTTGGTAAGGCCTTTCGCTTCTAACGCATGGGTCTCCTCTTTTAATTTGTTGCTGAATAATACGTAAAAGTCACCGATCAGATGGTCGCCCTTCTTTCCGGTAGACTCTGGGGTAGCTCCATTTCCCCATTTCTGCCAAGCCAACATGGATTTACAGATATGGATACCACGATCGTTTACGATATTCGTCTTTACGATCTGGTTACCGTTCGCTTTCATGATCTTCGATAAGCTGTATCCTAATAAGTTATTGCGGACATGGCCCAAGTGAAGCGGTTTATTTGTATTGGGAGAGGAATATTCGATCATAACCAAAGGCGACTGCTCGGTAACCGGAATGATACCGTAAGCGGGCTGCTCATTGATCGAGTTTAGTAAATCGATCCAGCAAGAGCAAGCGACCGTCAGGTTAAGGAATCCTTTGATTACATTAAATTCAGCTACCGCTGGCTCGTTTCTCAACAAGTACTCACCGATTTCCTGAGCGGTCTGCTCCGGAGATTTCTTCGACATGCGAAGGAATGGGAATACGACTAGGGTCAAGTGCCCCTTGAATTCTTTTTTCGTTTTTTGTAACTGCACTTGGCTAGCGGTGACATCCGCTCCGTACAGCTCTTTGATGCCGGCTATGATAGCCCCGGTAATCTGTTGTTCGATAACCATATTCGTCTAACTATAATTCGGATTTTATTTGTACGCGAAGGTACACAAAAAAAGGATACAATTTGCATCGTATCCTTCTTCTATAGAGAATAATGGTGTTTCTTATTTGATTAGCTCGTTCAATTCAGCACCAGCCTTGAACTTCACGGCCTTGCGAGCTGCGATTTCAATGGTTTCTTTAGTTTTCGGGTTAACACCTTTACGAGCGGCCTTCTCTGACACAGAGAATGAACCGAAGCCAAGTAGAGCGACTTTACCGCCTTCTTTTAATTCGTTAGAAACTGTGTCAACAAAAGCTTCTACTGCCTTTTTAGCATCCACTTTGCTGAGACCTGATTTTTCAGCGACTGCACTAATAAATTCTGATTTGTTCATGATGGTTTGACTGTTAATATATTAAACAAAACTATGATAACCGATAGACGGCTCCAAATGTAGTTTTATTTTGAAATATCACAAAAGAAAAACCTACTTTTTTTACCGATTTACATATGTTTTAGTATTATTATGGGTAAAAACGGCTAAAATATATTTACCTTTGCCGCTAAATTAACGTAGTATATGATGAATCAGACAAATTCGGGGTTCTTGAATAGTATCCCGCCGGTAACGAAAAATCTTATCATTATAAACTTGCTATTTTGGGTAGCCAGCCTTGCACTGCCGAAAGTCGGCGTCGATTTAGTGGATTTATTAGGGCTTCACGTCCCGGGTGCTACCGACTTCAAGGCTTATCAGATCGTTTCTTATATGTTCATGCACGATACCCATTCGTTTGCGCATGTGTTTTTTAATATGTTCGCCGTTTATATGTTCGGCCGGGTATTGGAGAACGTATGGGGCCCCAAACGTTTCTTGATTTTTTACTTCGTGACGGGTATAGGCGCCGGTTTGGTACAAGAGGTGGTATGGTTCTTTAATTTGCGGGATGTGATCTTCGCTAGCCAAGACATGATAAACTTGAATGGAGCCCAGATTATCAGCAAAAGCGAGTTCTTGAATTATTTCGTGACCATTGGCGCTTCGGGTGCCGTATTCGGAATCTTGTTGGCATTTGCGATGATCTTCCCGAATGTTCCTTTGTACTTGATGTTCATACCGATCCCGATTAAAGCCAAATATTTCGTAATATTTTATGGTCTTGCCGAACTATTTATGGGTGTGGCTAGTTTTGGTGGCGATACGGTAGCGCATTTCGCTCATTTGGGGGGTATGTTATTCGGTTATTTCTTAATTCGTTATTGGAAAAAGAAAGATGCAGACAATGGACGGTATTTTTACTAATTTGAAGCGTACGTTTCAGTCGGGTAATATCCTGTCGAAACTGATATATATAAATGTAGGCTTGTTTATCTTGATACGTTTGGCCAGCGTATTGTTTATGCTCTTTAATGTGCAAGGGGTGCCTTTCTTGCAGTATTTGCAGTTGCCGGCTTCTCCGGAACTTTTGCTCTTCCGTCCGTGGACGTTGTTTACTTATATGTTCACTCATTTTGACTTCTTGCATATCTTGTTCAATATGCTTTGGTTGTATTGGTTCGGGGGATTGTTCTTGAATTTCTTCAGTGAGCGGCAGTTGGGAGGCTTGTATATATTGGGAGGTCTTGCCGGTGCGGTGTTGTTTGTCCTTGCTTATAATATTTTCCCTTATTTCCAGAACGTGGCCTCTTTTAGCTATTTGATGGGGGCTTCGGCATCTGTTATGGCAATCGTTTTCGCCGTGTCGTTTTACCGGAAGGATTTGGAGATTAATTTATTCTTGATCGGAAGGATCAAATTAATTTATTTGGCTATCTTTACGCTGGTGATCGATTTGTTGGCGATGACTTCTGATAATGCGGGAGGACATATCGCCCATATCGGCGGGGCTTTGTTTGGTATGTGGTTCGCTTCCCGTATTCGTAATGGAAAGGACTTGACCGCTCCAATGAATCGGTTGATCGACTGGTTCGTGAATTTGGGCAAACGGAAACCGAAGATGCGTGTGACTTATAAACGTAACGAGACGGATTATGAGTATAACGCACGCAAACATCAGGAGTCGGTGGATCTAGATACTATACTGGATAAATTGAAACGTTCCGGTTATGAGAGCCTTTCCGCTGAAGAGAAAAAGCGACTTTTCGACGCCAGTAAGAAATAACAGATACTTATGAAAACTCTACGGATTTTTCTTCAATTCTTATTCGTCGTAGCGAATGTGGTGGCTGTCGTATTGTTGATAGTCTCGGCTTATTCGGATCGGGTGTCTCCTGAGACGAGTATGACGTTATCTTATCTGGGATTAGCCTTTCCTGTCTTATGTGTAGTCAATCTTTGCTTTATTATCTATTGGCTGTTCTTATGGGAATGGAAGTTCTTATTGATCGGCATATTCTCCTTCTTGTTATGTTGGGGTCCCGTGAAACGCTATTTTCCGTTTCACTCGCATAAGGATGTTCCTCGGGAAGAGGTACTGAAGGTGCTGACTTATAATGTGATGGCTTTTGGGTACAAGAATCATACGAAGATAGCTCCGAACAAGATTATCCAATATATCGCTAACTCGGACGCAGATATTGTTTGTTTGCAGGAATATGCCACGGCTAAATCAGAGAAGAGCCTTACTGCCTCTAAGATCTATGATGCGTTGAGCATGTATCCTTATCGTTCCGTATTTTATCAAAGCTCCACGAAATTCCAGAGTTTCGGCATCGCTGTGTTCTCCAAATATCCGCTGTCGAATTCCCGGATGGTGAAATACGATTCGGATTATAACGGCTCTTCCGTACATGAAGTGAACATCAAGGGAAAGAAGTTGACCTTGATTAATAACCATTTGGAATCGTTTAAACTGACGATGGAGGATCGGACCCGTTATTCATCCCTTATAAAGAGCTTTAGCTCGGATGGGTTGGACGATTTGAAAGGAGCGTTCGAGCAAAAGCTAGGACCTGCTTTCCGGATTCGGGCTAAGCAAGCGGAAGCGGTATCAGAAGAGATTAAGAACGCGAAAGGAGATTATGTCTTGGTATGCGGTGACTTTAATGATACGCCTATTTCTTATGCGCACCGTACGATCCAAGGGGATTTGACGGATGCCTTTGCCGAGTCTGGCCGGGGAATGGGTATTACCTATAATCAAAATTTCTTCTGGTTCCGTATCGATAATATCCTGCATTCCCCGAACATGACCTCTATGAATTGTTCCGTGGATAAGGTCGCTTATTCAGACCACTACCCGTTATGGTGTTATCTGAAACTTGAATAAAAGGGTTTCATCACTCGGATTCTGCGTTCTGCGCAGCGTCAAATACGTCGGCGAACAAGTTCTCGACAAAGAAGAAGGTAGCGTTACAGAATAGCTTAGGATCTTTGATCAGCGCTATCGTATTGCTATCCCCATTATTGGCGATCACATCTTCCGCTTTATAGGTCTTGTACTTTTTATCGTTTAGCGGATCGTATTGATATACGATATCGCTCGCCTCGATCGTGTACCGGTTGTCGAAGCAGGTGATACGCATTTTATATTTAATGATAGTCTTGTCTGTATCATTCAACAATAATTCAACCTTAGAGCTTACGAAGATGGTCCCTTTGTTCTTGTTCGAGTTTACGTTGGATAAGAAGACATCTTTTCCATAAGATTTCTTAGCCCATGCGTTAATAGCGTTGAATATTTCTAGTTTAGAGGTATTCTCGATCTCTACATCATCACTATAGCATACCTTCCCGTTTTTCATGGGGGCGCATTCGTCTACCTCGCCTTTATGCCCCTGCGCCATGACTAGCACAGGGAACATCATATATATTAATAATAGAATCTTTTTCATAAATGCAACTCTCTTTTTCGTTATTTGATCCATACATTCGTAATCTCGCCGATTAACATCGTTTGCTGTCCTTCGGAGGTCTCGCCTTGTTTACGGCACTCGATAATAATCCATGGCGCATCGGCAGATGTGCCGGGCTTGGAGAAGGATAATCGATATACGTCGTTATTGCCAATCGCTTTATAAGCAGGACTATCTTTGGATATGGAGATTGTACTGATCGTTTTACCGAACATATTGCCTATGCCTTTCCATTCAACGTTTGCGTCGGTCGTATTTCCTTTTACGGCTTTGATCTGTAAAGCGTTGTCCGGTAACATTTGGAGGATCGTGCTAGGTATTTTGTCCGCTTGGAACGCTACGAAACCTTCCATCGGTGCCACAGGTCGTGTTTCCCGTTGCGGAGCGGATACTGGTTCTACCGTTGCGGCTGTCAGCAACTGTGCGCCTAATGCGTTGGCTGCGCTATCGAACGTCTTATCCGCGAAGTCAATCGTGGCCTTACGGAACTTACCGCTGATACGGTTCAATTTCGTCTTGCTCTTATTCAAGGCATACTCGTCCGTGATCCATTCCTCGGCTAGGTATTTCTCCGGCTCGTTCTGGTAAGACACGTTATATTCATATCGGATGCCCGCAAGTTGCAGGGTACAAGCATGTTCCTTACATTCAATGATAATACGGTATTTCATCATCGCCCGATCGAGGGATAAGGCTGTGCTGGAGAATACTATATATTCTTCCCCGATAATGGCGATCTCGCCTTTTGCCTCATTTTGATAAGCTACTCTACTGTCCTTTGTGTTAAAATTTTCTTGTCCCCATTTTAATAGTTGTTGGTAGATTTGTGCCTTGCTTAAAGAGGGGGCATTAATCTCTCGGGTAAAAACGACTTTACCGTCTGCAACCGGAACGGCCCCTGCCAGATAGTGTTGATCCTCTTGCGCGAATAGCAGGGCGGGGATAAATAACAGAGCGAATAATAACTGTTTCATGGTATATTTTCCTTATTATTTTAGCCCCAAAGATATACATTTGCGTTTGAAATAAACTATGAGCGTGACAAATAATTATACTAATTGCTCTTTATCAAAGAAAAAAAGTCTATATTTGCACCCTGTGAAAAAACGAATATAAATAATGTAATAACATAAACCTAAGATTCAGATGCAAAACAAAGGATTTGTAAAGGTCTTCGCGGTGTTACTTACGCTTGTCTGTTTGTTCTATTTGTCGTTCTCGTTCGTGACGCAACATTACAACAGTAAAGCCGCTGAGTATGCGGGTGGAGATCCTGCGAAAGAGAGTGCTTATTTAGACTCACTATCTACTCAGAAGGTATGGTTAGGCTATACGCTTAAGCAATGCCGTGAAATGGAAATTAGTTTAGGTCTTGACTTAAAGGGCGGTATGAACGTTGTCCTTGAGTTGAACGTGGCGGATGTAATCCGTTCGTTGTCTAACAACAACCAAGACGAGAATTTCAACAAGGCGTTGGATTTAGCTTACGCGCATCAAGCGACTAGCCAAAAAGATTTCATCGACCTTTTCGCTGAGGAGTATAAGAAGTTGGATAGCGGCGCACGTCTTTCCGCTATTTTCAGTACATTCGAGTTAAAAGATAAAATCACGCCCCAGAGCTCAGACGCTCAGGTTGTTTCTGTTTTGAAACAAGAGTTGCAGAGTGCGATTGATAACTCATTCAACGTACTGCGTACTCGTATCGACCGTTTCGGTGTGGTTTCTCCGAACATCCAACGTTTGGAGACAGCGGGTCGTATCTTGGTTGAGTTGCCGGGTGTGAAAGAACCGGAACGTGTTCGTAAGTTGCTTCAAGGTAGCGCTAACTTGGAATTCTGGGAAACTTATAAGTTACCGGAAATCTATCAACAATTGGTTGCCGCTGATAATGTATTGGCTACTATCCTAAGTAAGGAGGCTTCCGCTGATTCTGTAGCTACCGATAATGTTGAGAAAATCGCTGATGCCGCTGATGCGAATGTAAGTGAGGCCGATTCTTTGTTGGCTGAGCTTGGTCAAGATAAAAAAGATACGGAAGCTAATCAAAGCATGGAAGAGTTCGCTAAGCAACATCCATTATTTGCTTTATTGCAGATTAGCCAGTACAACGGTCAGTTGTCTCCGGGTTCGACGGTAGGTATCGCTCAAGCAAAAGATATGGAGAAGATCAGCGAATACCTGAACATGAAACAAGTGAAAGAGGTATTGCCTCGTAACTTGGCTTTAAAATGGGGTGTAAAGGCGATCGATGATAAAGAGCAGTTCTTTGAGTTATATGCCTTGAAGGTAACGAACCGTGACGGAAGTCCCGCTTTAGGTGGTGACGTAGTAACAGATGCTAACGCTGACTTTATGCAACAAGCCGGTCGTTCAGAGCAAATGGTTAACATGGTTATGAATGCCGAAGGCTCTAAGGCTTGGGCTCGTTTGACGAAAGAGAATATCGGTCGCCAGATCGCTATCGTTTTGGATGAGATGGTTTATTCCGCTCCGAACGTAAACGATGAGATCACGGGAGGTCGTTCACAAATCACCGGTCACTTTACACCGGAAGAGGCGAAGGACTTAGCGAACGTATTGAAATCGGGTAAGATGGCTGCTTCCGTACATATCGTTCAAGAAGATGTCGTTGGTCCGTCATTAGGACAAGAGGCTATCAATGCCGGTGTGATCTCTTTCGTGTTGGCATTGGTGCTGTTGATGATCTATATGTGCGCATTCTATGGATTGGTACCGGGATTGATCGCCGATGGTGCTTTGGTATTGAACATTTTCTTCACGATGGGTATCCTTGCTTCTTTCCAAGCGGTTCTTACCTTGCCGGGTATTGCCGGTATGGTGTTGACGCTAGGTATGGCAGTCGATGCGAACGTATTGATCTATGAGCGTACGAAAGAGGAACTTCGCGCCGGTAAGTCTTTAGGAAAGGCGATCGCCGACGGTTACAGCAATGCGTTCTCCGCTATCTTCGACTCAAACTTGACATCTATCATTACCGGTATCGTATTGTTCTATTTCGGTACGGGTCCTATCCGTGGTTTCGCTACGACGATGATCATCGGTTTGTTCGCTTCCTTCCTTACAGCCGTGTTCTTGACTCGTATCGTTTATGAGGCATTGTTAGCGAAAGATAAATTGAAGAACGTGACATTCACGACTTCTCTGACGAAAGACTTGCTGACAAACCCGAAGATCAATTTCTTGGGGGCTCGCAAAGTCGGTTATTTGATTCCGGCCGCTATTATCGTATTGGGTGCTATTTCTATGATGACGATCGGTTTGAATAACGGTATCGATTTCACGGGTGGACGTAACTACGTGATTCGTTTTAATCAAGAGGTGAAGACTGACGATGTTCGTAATATGCTGGATGCTCAGTTAGACGGTTCTGTTAGTGTTATCCAGATCGGTACAGCGGATCAAGTACGTGTGTCCACCAACTATAAGATCGAAGACAATGATCCTACGGTAGATCAAGAGATCGAGAATAAATTGTTTGAGGGCGTGAAGTCCTTACTTCCGGAAGGAACTACATTAGATGAGTTCACGACTACTTTCATACAGAGTTCGCAGAAGGTAGGCCCTAGCATGGCAGACGATATCAAGAATAGCGCTATCTTAGCGGTAATCTTCGCTATGATCTGTATGGCCGCTTATATCCTGCTTCGTTTCCGTGATGTGTCATTCTCTGTTGGTGCGTTCGCCTCTGTTGCTACGACTACATTGTGTATCATTTCTTTCTATACCTTGTTATGGAAGGTTCTTCCGTTCTCAATGGAGGTAGACCAGACGTTTATCGCAGCTATCTTGACGATTATCGGTTACTCTATCAATGATACCGTGGTTGTATTCGACCGTATCCGTGAGACAATCGCTTTGTATCCGAAGCGTGATCGTTATCAAGTGATCAATGATGCGTTGAACTCTACCTTGTGTCGTACATTTAATACATCATTGACTACATTGGTGGTTGTATTGTGTATCTTCATCTTGGGCGGTAGCACGATCCGAAGCTTTACGTTCGCTATTTTATTAGGTATCATTATCGGTACATATTCTACCTTGTTCGTTGCTACTCCGATCGCTTACGAGTTGCAGAAGAAGAAGATCAATAAGAAAGCTGCTGCTGAGAAAGCCGGAAAATAATATCTTCCTTTAAGGATTTTATGAAGATCCTCTATCTTTCCCGTGTCAACGGAGAGATAGAGGATTTTTTTATGTATTAATTCTTAAGGAGATAAAGTATGAATGAGAATGATTTTGTGGTGGGTGTACTTACGTATATCACCTGCCTGCGTGAGAAAAAGCGTTATTCCACGGCGAAGAGTTATCAAGATGCGTTGAGGTCGTTTAAATGTTTTTGTGGCAGGGAAGAGATTCCCTATGCGTATATTAATCCGGATACACTTTTGCGTTATCAATCTTGGCTGTTGACTAAGGGATGTTCTCGTAACACGGTATCTACTTATATGCGCCGGATTCGTCACATCTATAATTTAGCGGTAGAGGTGGGTGAGGCTGCCTATATCCCTCATTTGTTTAAGAATGTGTTTACGGGGGTTGAGAGTAAACGTAAAAAGGCGTTACCCTTGGAAACCTTGCGCTCGCTGATGGCAACCCCAGTAGCTGATCCGGAGCAGAAGAGGGCACAATCAGCCTTTTGCTTGATGTTTTTGTTTTGCGGAATGGCTTTTGTAGATCTGGCCCATTTGCGAAAGGAGGATATCAAGGGGCGGGTCTTGTCGTATTACCGACAGAAAAGCGGTTCCCTCATACAGGTGGAGATCCCCGTGGAGGCACAAGGACTGTTGGATGATCTGGCGGCTGATACAACCCCGGATTCGCCCTATCTGTTTCCGTTCCTTGACGGGATGAAGACGGGTGAGGATGCCTATAAGGAATATAATGCCGCATTGGCCGGTTTTAACCGTAGCTTGAGGGCGTTGTCGGAATCCATTGGTATTAATTTTCAGGTCACCTCGTACACGATTCGCCATTCTTTCGCAACGACCTTGAAGGAACAAAACGTACCTATTGAGATGATCAGTGAACTGTTAGGGCATAAATCTATCAAGACTACGCAAATATACTTGAAGAGTTTCTCTTTAGAAAAACTCTCGACCGTAAACAAACTTTGTTTCGAGAGTGTGTATAATTATGCGCCGAAAGTGGGGTGAAGAAAAGTACGCTACTTGGCGAGTAGCGTAATCCCCTAGTTGTAGAGACGTAGCGTGCTGCGTCTCATCCCACCTAAATGGTACTAAAATACCACCAGACTGTGGGAGACGCAGCACGCTACGTTTCTACGTGAATGTATATACGATTTATTCCGATGTAACGTGATGATTTCGGGAATACGAGGTCATTTCGTTTCTATTGCCATGTCTATACATCAGAAATAAGAACGAAGATTTAAAGAGAATCAAGGTTGAAACACAAACAAAGCCTAATGTTTGCTTGTGTTATGTTATTTTTTACTACATTTGCGGCATGAAATGAACGCTACTCGCCAAGTAGCATGAGTATTGAAGGGATGCAAATTTTCAGTAATTCCTTTTTGTTTTTATGTAAGTATTTGTTCGTCAGGATGTTATAATAATATCTTGATAAGGCTCTGAATTATCTTCCTCAATGAATATCATGACAAGTAATAGCTCAGATAGAGCTATGAAGCATATACGCAATCGCCGTAGTCAGGAGGCTGTACGCTGGTACGTACTGACGCTTCCTACCGCCGTAGGGGGACGTGATAATATCTATTCGTCAAAAGGATTAGATGCCGAGCTTTCCCGTCGTAAACGTTGTGGGGAACCCTTGTTCGAGTACTTTGCCCCCTCATATGTCGAGGCTCGCAAGGTGGGAGGCAAGATGGTCAATACGAGGAAGCCTCTTTTATACAACTATGTGTTTATCCATGCTTCGGAGAATGAGATTTTCCGTTTGAAACGTATCATGCCTTTGTATAATCTTCTTCCTCGGGTATCCGTGGGCGAACACTCTTATTTCCCTTACCTGTCAGATCATGAGATGGAGACCTTACGCTGGATGGCAGAATCTTACTCCAATGAGCTTCCGGTGTACGTACCGGATAGCGGTCGCTTGCTGAAAGGTGACCGTGTACGTATCACCTCGGGTTCTTTCATGGGGATGGAGGCTGAGGTGGTGGTGCAACCGGGTGGAGGTCATAAGGATGTCATGGTACGTATCCTTGACTGTATGTGGGTTCCTCTATTTGAGGTAAGGCAAGGCGAGTATGAGCTGATCGAGTTGAATACGAAAGGCAAGCACGTTTATACCCATTTGGATAACGAGCGTTTATCGGAAGGTATGCACAAGGCGTTGGGGCATTATTATCTCTCGGGCAAATTGGGAAAGGAAGACGAACTTCTGGTTCGTGAGGTGCTGAAGGGCTATGCTTCCCTTCGTGTGGAGACCGACGTGATGCGTTGCAAGGTTTACTCATTACTCCTTCCGGCTTATAAGCTGTTGGCTCAGGAAGAGGAGTTTGAACGCTTGCATTCCACCCTACGCAATATGCTTCCATTGGTTAAGGCTGTGAATTCTCGTGCCTTACTGCTCGTCACGCTTTACGGCTGCACGAATAGCAACCTGTATTACCGTATGGCGCATGAGCTGGTAGATCCCTGGCGGGATGACCCTTCGCCTAAGAGAAGCAAGGCCTTGTTGATACAGCGTTTACACGATTACGATATTTGGCTAAAACATTAAATAGTAGACTGTCATGAGAAAGGAAAGCGAAACTCCCTCCGGTATCCGTTTGATGCTATTGCTGAAAGGGCATTTGAGAGAGATCATGGATCGTGAGTGTGCGAATCAGACCTCGATCCATTTATATTGTACGGGATCTTATTGGGTTGCGTTCGAACGTTCCGCTTATCAATTGCGTCGTGCCTTTCCGGATAGTGAGATCACGCCGATGCGCCTGTACGCTTATCCTTTTCCGGTTGTCATGGTTTCCGTAACGGATCGTTCCCTTCGTTTGTATGAACGAAAACATATAGCTAAGCAGAACGGAGCGGATTACAAGTTATTGACTGTACCTGAACTCTCCGCTCCCGCCTACCAAGCGTGGCATACGAGGGAGGTGAAGGGACTCCCTGCGTTAAACTAACGATTGATATTGGTTGACAGAATGTTGACTGCTAGAGGATATAATCGGCAGAATACGGGGCAAAGCGAGTAAGACATGGAGGAGAAAGTATCCGGTGGACAGGAACTCTCGCCGGAGGCGAAACGTCTGTTTGCCTATATAAATAATGTAGAGGAACTCACGGTGTTTCTAACTCGCCTATCCGGTTGTACCACTGCTGCGGAGTTGGCGTTAGTTGTGGTTAGTATGGTGGAGAACAAGATCGGAGTCAGCAAGGAACTGATGGTACGAGAAAGTTTTATCAAGTTACTCTTACCGCTTACTCCGGGAATCACGAGTGGGCGGTCTATCGATAACATCCGTGCCCGTATCAATGACGCATGGGCGAGAAGACCTAAAAAAGTATGTTAGCTGACTTGCGCTACACACCTAAGATACTTTGCCGATACACCTAAGATATTTGGTTGATGCACCTAAGATACTTTGGAATAATAACCTTAAAGAAAAAATTACGATATGACAGAAAACCATGAGCGGGCGGAACAAGCACGTTTCGTCTTCCATATCTACGGTTGCAATGTGCAGATCGTGCCCAATGCAACCCATGCGATCCAAATCATCCACCAGGGTGATGGTACGATCTTGCGGACGGAAAGCTGTATTACGCCCGCCGCTTCGGGACGCCACGAGTCACAGGCACCGCCGTTGGGAAAAGTTAGGGCATTGAATATAAAACAAACAAAATACAAATGATGGATTTTCATAAGGGTAGATGGCGATTGGCCTTAGGCCGTCTGGTGAATTTGCGGTATATCAACCGTTGGATCATTTTTAGTGCGGACCTTTTCGTCTCGCTCTCCGTGTCGTTGCTGGGCGTACTAGGAATGTTCTCCATTCTGCATATACGTATAGGAGAGTCTGATGTGCTGAAAGTAGGCCTCTCCTCATTTGTGGCCAGTATCGTTTCGTTCTTGCTGTTCAAAGCATATCATGGGGTTATTCGTCATTCCACGCTGCGTGGCTTGTGGCGGATCGGTGGTGCTGCGATCGGCAAGTCGCTCTTGATGTTCCTGCTGCTTTGGCTGTTGAAAGCCCGTTTCAGCCCTTCTATCTATTGGTTGGGTGGAATCATGGACAGTACGTTGACGATCGTGATGTTGGTCACGTTGCGTGTCTTCGTGATCAATGTCTATAACAGCGTCCTCCTGCAACTCGGCAAGAAACGCAAGCGGGTATTGGTCTTTGGCACGGAGGAGGAGAGTGTGATGATCGCCACATCGGCGAACCGTCAGGTATTCATGCAGAATTATAGCATCATGGGCTTCCTTTCCTTTGGCAATTCCAAGAAAAGCATCCGGATCGCGGAGTTACCGGTCTACCAGATCGAGAATGTGGAGGATCTGTATCGCTTGATCCCTCGCAATAGTTTGGATGGCGTTCTCTTCCCCAATATAAAGGTTGCCCATCAGGAGCGTGACCGTTTGATCCGTTATTGCGAGCAGGCCTCCTTGAAGACATTGGTAGTCCCGGAGATGGAGGAGCTACGTGGAGGTGAGGCGAAACGTTCCGTCCGAGAGATCCGTATCGAGGATTTGCTAGGTCGTGAGGAGATCCATATCAACCTGGATGAGATCGGCAATTTGTTGGAAGGGAAGACTGTACTTGTCACGGGAGCCGCCGGCAGTATCGGTAGCGAGATCTGTCGCCAGCTGGCTCATTTCCCGATTAAGAAGTTGGTTTGCTTCGATTTCGCCGAGACTCCGATGCATAATCTCCGTCTGGAATTGGAAGAAAAATATAAGGGACTAAACTTTGTCCCAGTAATCGGCGATGTCCGTAGCCCGGACCGTGTGGATTATGTGTTCCGCAACTGGCACCCCCAAGTGGTGTTCCATGCGGCGGCCTACAAGCATGTCCCTTTAATGGAAGAGAACCCCTGCGAGGCGATTCGAACAAACGTGTTCGGTACTCGTGTGATGGCGGATGCCGCTGTAAGCTATGGTGTAGAGAAGTTTGTGATGATCAGTACGGATAAGGCGGTGAACCCCACGAACATCATGGGATGTAGCAAGCGCTTGGCTGAGATCTATGTACAGAGCTTGAGCCTTGCGATCGAGCGAGGAGAGGTGAAAGGCGAGACGCGTTTCATTACGACCCGTTTTGGCAATGTATTGGGTAGTAATGGGTCGGTTATCCCCCGTTTCCGTGAACAGATCGCTCAAGGAGGCCCTGTGACGGTCACCCATCCCGATATTATCCGTTACTTCATGACCATCCCGGAGGCTTGTCGTCTGGTATTAGAGGCCGGTACAATGGGTAAGGGCGGTGAGATCTTCATCTTCGACATGGGAGAACCGGTGAAGATAGCGGATTTGGCGAAGCGCATGATTGAGCTGTCCGGATTGCAGGTAGACAAGGATATCGAGATTAAGTATACTGGTCTCCGCCCCGGCGAGAAACTATATGAGGAGCTATTGAACAACAAGGAGAATACGAAAGAGACTCCTCACGAAAAGATCCGGGTAGCGGCGGTTCGTGAGTATATCTATAAGGATGTAGTAGAACATATTAATGTATTAACCGAATTGTCTCTCCGTGTCCAGATCCTTTTGATGGTGAAGGAGATGAAAGCCTTCGTGCCTGAGTTCAAGAGTCAGAACTCCCGGTTTGAGGAGTTGGATTGAATGTATTTGCAGGAGTACTATCTCCTCGTGTCATGATGAACTTGAACCGGGAGAATAAATAATGAATTTTGTTACACATTATTAATAAAGAGGGATACTTTGAATTGAGTGCCGCAGTAGTCGATTGTTGCAAAAAATAGTCTATATTAGCGAAATAACATAATAGAACAAGATTATGAAATCAGGTACTTATTGATTGAGTTCATTAGAAGATCCTACGGATGAGCGGTTATATGCATTAATGGAGCAAGTTGCTGCTACTGCTCGTAAAAGTTCACTTAGGACAGGGGTGGAACTGAAACGAAGAATGCAGGAAGTGAAAGAAAAACTGAAGATATATAGATAGAATGAATCTAAATAAAGATTCTTTATTCGTATACTTTTCGTTAGTACAGACGATCCTGGAATTAATATGAGGCGTATTACTCAGTGTTCTTTAAATGGGGGACATGAAGTGCCTATATCCAAAATTGTATTACGTTATTATGAATTTTTATTGAATATCGCCCTAGTAGATAGGATATATGTCTATGATAATTCGGTTGAAAACCAAATGCCTCAATTACTATTCCGTACGGTGGATGGGGTACTCTTTAAGCAATATAGAGAGAACATTCTAGAATGGGGACAACTTTTGTTGAGGTAAAACGATAAGTAAGCTCTCATTCTCACGTACCATGGTGGACTTGATCCCCCTCCTATGCTATCGGTTGATTATCCATATAGGATAAGCTTCCTCTGCATGTTTACCTATGCAGAAGGAGCTGTTGAGTAGGGGAACCTTTTCGAGGGATCCTATAAATTATAGTGAAGATATGCGATAGGATCAAAAAAAGGTTTATAGGAACGAACGGTTAAATGACAAGGCAACTCTGCTAGGGATTTCATTGAGTCGTATTGACTTCCAACTAATGTTAAAATCAGAAGAGGGATGCACTATTAAGAGTTTACCTTATAACAACAAATCAAACAACAATATGTCGAAAGAAATAAAGATCGCTGTGGCTGGAACCGGTTACGTGGGATTGAGTATCGCTACCTTGCTGGCGCAGCATCATCCGGTGACAGCCGTGGATGTGATACCAGAGAAGGTGGAGCTGTTGAACTGTAAACAGTCTCCTATTCAGGATGAGTACATCGAAAAATTCTTGGTGGATAAGGAATTGCGATTGACAGCTACGTTGGATGGAGTGTCTGCATACCGTGATGCTGATTTCATTGTCATTGCGGTTCCCACAAACTACGATCCGGTAAGGAATTACTTCGATACCCACAACATAGAGGATGTGATTGACTTGGTACTAAGTGTCAATCCAGAGGCTATAATGGTCATTAAATCGACTATCCCTGTTGGGTATTGTCGGAGTCTTTATTTGAAATATGCCAATAAGGGAGTTCCGAAGTTGAACTTGCTATTTTCGCCTGAATTCTTACGTGAGAGTAAGGCGCTATACGATAACCTATATCCAAGTCGAATCATTGTGGGAATGCCGAAGCTGATAGCTGATAATCAATTCAGCGATGAGAATGAGGCGATAAGTAAGATTGCCGATATACTGGTATTGGAAGAGGCGGCCCGAACATTTGCTGCCTTGTTGCAAGAAGGAGCCATTAAGCAGGATATACCTACCCTGTTCATGGGAATGAAAGAGGCAGAGGCTGTGAAATTATTCGCTAATACTTATCTAGCTTTGCGAGTAAGCTATTTCAACGAGTTGGATACCTATGCGGAGGTGAAGGGATTGGATTCGCAAGCGATCATTCAAGGTGTAGGTTTGGATCCACGAATCGGTACGCACTATAACAACCCCAGCTTTGGATATGGAGGTTATTGCCTGCCTAAAGATACCAAGCAGCTATTGGCTAATTATCAAGATGTTCCTCAAAATATGATGACCGCCATTGTGGAAAGCAACCGTACCCGTAAGGATTTCATAGCGGATCAAGTATTACATATGGCAGGATATTATGATTATTATAATAAAGGAGAATATCATGCGTCATCGGAGAAGAAATGTGTGATAGGTATTTATCGTCTCACGATGAAATCAAATTCAGATAATTTTCGTCAATCTTCTATTCAAGGAGTGATGAAGCGTATTAAGGCCAAAGGTGCGGATGTAATTATTTATGAGCCAACATTGGAGAATAGGAGTACATTCTTTGGTAGTACGGTAGTGAATGATTTAACTGTATTCAAGGTTATGAGCCAAGCTATTGTTGCTAATCGTTATGATAGTAACTTGGATGAGGTGAGAGAAAAGGTGTATACAAGAGATATTTTTAATAGAGATTAGTGCCATCGAAAAGATGAAATTTTGGGAGGAAAAATGAGGTCGAAATAAAAACAGCATTAGCAAATTTTTCTTATTTAGTTATATTTGGGGTTTTGGTGATTCTGTTTCCATTGCTAACTTACCCATATTTGCTACGTGTCATAGGGCTAGATTTGTGTGGCATGATAGTATTCGCTTAAGTGATAATTGTTTATGTTTTATTGATAATAAATTTTGGTTTGTATTCTTTCCATATAGCGTAAATTTTTGGCTTTGGTATTTTCTAGCTTTGCCTTCTAAAAAATATGGAAATAAAAGAGTATTTTGAAAAGGTTATGCTGGATTAAAAACAGAATCGAAAAGGGTATAATTTTCGTAAATATTGTTTCGAAGAGGGGGGTGATTATAAATGGTTAGTTGAGAAAGTAAAAGCTTACCACGATAATGATCTGGGAACAGATGATTCTGCTGATATCCAACGTGGTTCAGACTAAAATGTATATATGTGACTATGAATCAGAAGAATGCGCTGATTTTTCCAAATAGAAAAAGATTATCCAATATTTGGATTATTTGTATCTTGATCGGTTGGATGCCTTGTTGTTCCTAGGATATTCCGCGTTGGATGATTCTATACGGCTTTGCATGAAGGGTTATTAGAGAAAGCAAAATGTACGGATAAGGAGCTTACCAACGTCAGAAAAGAGTTGGAAGATGAGCCTTAAGCATATGGAACTGCTTAGAAAAGAACTTCTTAATAGGTTAACTAGCTTGTTGCAGATAATAATGAACTGCGGAAAAAAGCGGCTGAAACTCAAGAGACCGAACGTTTGCTGGAATTGAGTAAGTGAACGAACGTGGAGTGGAGACCATAGTATTCTTCCACATATTAATAGAGACTGGTAAGTCTTGTGATCAATAACTAAAAAACTAGATGACCAGCTTGATCCGTGAGATGATGCTCAGTAATAAAGACTATGAAGACCTAATTAATGGAACTTATTGTGAATGAAAATGAATAATTGCTTGAAATTGAAAAAAACTTATTACTCTAACTTGCTGATAAAAAGAAGGATGGAAGTATTTGAGTGCTTACGAATATTCAAAAAAGTAACAAAGAAAGATATTATGGATGTAGTCTTGGTACACAATGCTGCATTTAGGGTCTTTTTTCTATCTGAACTGGGAGATAGCTTATTGAAGCTATTCTATTCGAGTTATTTAAAAGTAAATTCAACTGTTATATTAGTAGCTAAAAAAGACGGCAAAGTAGTAGGGTTCGTATCGTAGACATTCCAAAGTGAAGGATTTAACTCTCTATTAATGAAGGGTAATTTTGTGTTTTATGTATGTTATATGCTGACAATTATACTGACTAAAATTAAATTATTGACTAATCTGTATCGATGCTATAATCAAAGTAATATGTCGTATTCAATCCAAAGGTAATTGTTTTGAATTAATGTTGGTTATGGTATAGTGTAATTAAGATAATATTGTTGATATAGGTGATTTTATTATGTTTTTATATACAAGATTGTGTGAAAATATAGGATTATAATCTCATTGTGATATTTTAATTAATTATTTCTGTTAATATATGGTTGGAGGGCAATTGATAGCTAAAAATACAATGTTCTTATATATAAGGATGATAATCGTGATGATTGTTAATCTATTTGCTGTAAGAATTGTATTAAAGGCGTTAGGAACGGAAGATTACGGAGTTTATAATGTTGTTGCAGGTATAATTACGATGCTTTCTTGTGTTACTACTGTTTTAATGACAGCTACTCAAAGATATTATTCCTATTCTATTGGTGAAGGAAATGAAGATAAATTGAATAAGATTTATTCTGCAAGTATAAAGATTTGTATAATAGGTTCAATCCTTATATTTATTATTGGTGAAACTTTGGGATTATGGTTTGTTGCTAATTACTTAGTAATTCCATATGCTCGAGTATATGCAGCTAATTGGTTGTATCATATGACAATTTTTTTATTTATTTTTAATTTTATGCAAATACCTTTTGGTGCAGCTATTATTGCTCATGAAAAAATGGGGTTCTTTGCAACAATCAGTACTATTGAAACTTTTCTAAAGTTTTTTGCTGCTTTGTTATTGAATTTTATTTGTGGTGATAGACTTATTTTATATGGTGTATTCTTAGTTTTAATATCATTATTATTATTAATTACTTATATTCTATTTGCTGTTAGAAAGTTTCCAGAGTGTTATTATTCAAACTTTAATGATAAATCTTTTTTTGAGGAACTTTTGCTCTTTGCTGGATGGAATTTTTTAGGTTCTTTAGCTGGTGTAGGAATGCATTATGTTAATACTATATTAGTTAATATTTTTTTTGGGCCAATTATAAATACAGCTCAAGCTGTTGCTTTTCAGATTAGCTCAGCGCTTAATACCTTTTCAGGTGGTTTTATTATGGCATTAAGACCTCCAATGGTAAAATTATATGCGGAAAAAAAATGTGCTGAACTTGATCGCATTTTTCATATTAGTAATAAAGTTGTTTTTTATTTAATGCTATTAATTTGTGTTTTTAGAAATGGAAACTGTGTTGTCTCTGTGGTTAGGAATTGATAATGGCCAAACAGTTTTATTTAGCAGACTAATTGTTATTTATACTATTATTTTAGTAATGAATAATCCAATATCAATAATAATGCAGGCTACTGGATATGTAAAGCAGTATTTTATTCCGGTTGAATCGATTACTTTAATGTGTCCTATTATAACTTTGATCTTTTTTAAGCTTAACTTTCCTGCTTACTATGTTTTCATTGTGATGATTTCATGTGTTTTGATATCGCATTTTATAAGATTGTATATTTTGAATAAGTATTATACTAGTCGATTATTGAAAGATTATCTTAGTTTTTGTTTAAAAGCACTTGTTATTACAGCATGTGTTGTCTTTTTGTCGGTGTTTGCTAAAGTTAATATTTTATCTGATATATGTAGATTAATTACTGTTCTTTTGACTGCAGTTTCTTCAACATTAATACTTGCGTATTTATTTGCTTTGAATAAGCAAGAAAAAATGTTTATTGCTAAAAATATTAGAAATGTTTTAAGAAGAGGATGATGGAATACTTATATATAATTTTATATATAACGCTATGGTTAATAGCCTTGTTTTATTATTACATAAAAAATGAGACTATTGATGCTGGGTTTGTTTTAATATTTTCATATTTGTTATACGCTGTTTCATCATATGCATTATATACAAATGTTTATTATACGAATATTTATTATGGCGTTACTCTATTTCCGTTTCTTTTTTTGTTTTTTTTATTGTATATTACAGCCAAACCAATACTTTCTTATGGATCTTATCATATAGATAAAATTCAAAGACCTTCCATGAAAATAGTGAATTTCTTTTGTTGGATGTATATTTTTATGTCAATATTGTCTCTTCCTGGTGTTATATCAAAGATGAACTTGATGTCGATTATAATGAGTTATCAAGGGGCAGATTTGTATTCGGAAAATGTATCTGATAGTGTGTATAAAGCTTCGTTAATGGGAACTGGTGTTTCAAATATTATTAGTTTGTATACTAATTTTTTTTCTAGAATTTCAGTTTTGTTTTTATTCTATCATCTTACGTTGCCTAATATAAATAAAAAAATAGTAGGTGGTCTAGTTTTAAGTGTGGTTATATATATTCTCAGCTTTTTGCTTACAGGACAAAGGGGTGGGTCTTTTAAAATGATTGTTGCCTGTATCATTACTTATTTTGCATTGAAAAAATTTATACCATCTAATATAAATAAATTATTGTTGAAAATAAGTGCCTTGGGATTGATGTTATTATGTATCCCCTATTATTTTTTAACCGTAAGTAGATTTTCTGATATATCTGAGAGTATGTTGTCTGCTATTTATTCTTATACAGGTCAAGGGAATTTGAATTTCAATTTATATGCACTTAATAATAATGGTCTTCGTTATGGAGATAGAATAGTTCCAATGTTTAAGAAAATGTTAGGTTTTCAAAATGTTCCTAATAATTTTTGGGAAAGAAGATGGAAATATCCAAATTTAAAAATTAATGATGAATCTTTTATTACATATGTTGGTGATTTTGTTTTAGATTTTGGGCCTATATTAGCGACTATTATTTTGTGTTTAATTAGTTTTTTAATTCAACGAAAAACACAAGTAAGGTATGGAACTTTGCTTTTTCATCAATTAATATTGTTGCATTTTTTAATGTGTCTATGTATGGAGGGTGGAATGTCTCTTTATTCTTTTTCTGATGCTAGTAATATGGTAATTTTTATATATGCGTTTATGTATTTTCTTTTTAAATATAATTATCTTGTACACAAGCATAAACGTTGTATTTTAAATCCTAAAGAATAATAGATAAATTAAATTAATGTTTATATATGTCAATATTTAAAGATAAAATCCTTCTCATAACAGGAGGTACTGGTTCATTCGGTAATGCAGTTCTTAGCCGTTTTCTGACATCAGATATTAAGGAAATCCGCATTTTCTCTCGTGATGAGAAAAAACAGGATGATATGCGTCATGAGTATCAGGCAAAGTATCCTGAATATTCTGATAAACTTCAGTTCTACATTGGTGATGTTCGTAATATTGATTCAATTCGTCCTGCAATGTATGGTATTGACTATATTTTTCATGCTGCAGCATTAAAGCAAGTTCCTTCTTGTGAGTTCTTCCCAATGGAGGCGGTGCGTACTAATGTAATTGGTACAGAAAATGTGCTGACTGCAGCTATAGATGCTGGAGTTAAATCGGTAATTTGTTTGTCAACAGATAAAGCTGCTTATCCTGTTAATGCAATGGGTACATCAAAAGCAATGATGGAAAAGGTGATTGTTGCTAAGTCTAGAACAGTTGACCCTACTAAAACTAAGATTTGTTGTACGCGTTATGGTAATGTAATGTGCTCTCGTGGTTCGGTAATTCCTTTGTGGATTGAACAAATTCGTTTAGGTAAATCGGTCACTATCACAGACCCAAAGATGACTCGTTTCATTATGAGCCTAGAAGAAGCTGTTGATCTCGTATTATTCGCATTTGAACATGCTGCTTCAGGTGATATTCTAGTTCAAAAAGCTCCAGCTTGTACAATTGAGACTCAGGCAAAAGCGGTGATTAAACTTTTTGATCCAGAACATAAGACTGAGATTAAAGTTATCGGTATTCGCCATGGTGAGAAAATGTATGAGACTCTTCTCACTAATGAAGAGTGTGCTAATACTATTGATATGGGTAACTTCTATAGAGTTCCTTGTGACAAACGAGGTCTTAATTACGATAAATATTTTACTAAGGGAAATGTGGAAAGAAATACATTGACAGAGTTTAATTCTAACAATACAGAATTACTTTCTGTTGAACAAACTGTCGAAAAAATAGCCTCATTAAGCTATATACAAGAGGAATTGAAAAAGATATAATTTTATGAAGGTATTAGTACTCGGTGCTGCAGGGATGGCTGGACATGTCATTGCTCTTTATTTTAAGGAAAAAGGTCATGAAGTGACAGGATTTGTTACTCGTCCAATAAGTTTCTGTAATTACATTATCGGTGATGCTAGAGATATAAAATCGCTTAAAAAGATTCTTCTTGAAGGAGAATATGATGCAGTTATTAACTGTATTGGAGTATTAAATCAGTTTGCGGAAAGCAATCCTTCTTCTGCAATTTTCTTAAATAGTTATTTGCCGCACTTTGTGACTGAAACTTTGAAAGATACAAAGACTAAGTTTATCCAGATGAGTACAGACTGCGTATTTGCTGGTAACGCTGGTCCTTATTATGAGGATAGTCTACAAGATGGTCGAACATTCTATGATAGAACAAAAGCTCTTGGAGAGGTTAATAATTCAAAAACTCTTACTTTTAGAAATTCTATTATTGGCCCAGATATTAAAGAAAATGGTATTGGTTTATTTAACTGGTTCATGAAACAATCAGGCACTATTAATGGATTTACTGGAGCTATTTGGACAGGAGTGACTACTCTTATTCTTGCTAAAGCTATGAAAAGAGCTCTTGAGGTTAATCTTACAGGATTGTATAATCTGGTGAATAATGATTCAATTAATAAGTTTGAGCTTTTAAGGTTGTTCAATAAATATTTCAGAAATGACAAACTTACAATTCTACCTTCAGATAAATTGCAATTGGATAAAACATTGAAATGCACTCGTACTGACTTTGATTTTATTGTTCCATCTTATGAGCAGATGATTATTGAAATGAAGGAGTGGGTAGATGCACATAAAGAACTTTATCCTACTTATTAAAACATACGATTACTTATGGAAAAATTAAAATTAATGACAATTGTTGGTACACGTCCTGAGATTATTAAGATGTCAGCAATTATCAAGAAATGTAATAAATACTTTGATCATGTGCTTGTACACACAGGTCAGAACTACGACTATACTCTTAACGAGATTTTCTTTAAAAATCTTGGTCTTCGTGAGCCAGATTATTACCTTGGAGTAGTAGGTGAAAATCTTGGTCAAACTATGGGTAATGTTATTGCTAAGTCTTATGAATTGATGGTTGAGGTTAAACCAGATGCAGTAATTGTACTTGGTGATACTAATAGTTGTTTGTCTATTGTCTCTGCTAAGAGGCTTAGAATTCCAATCTTTCATATGGAAGCTGGTAATCGTTGTAAAGATGAGAATCTTCCAGAAGAGGTTATCAGAAGAATTGTTGATGTTACAAGCGATGTGAATCTTTGCTATTCAGAGCATGCAAGAAGATATATTCTTGATACAGGTGTTAAGCCAGAGAATACTTACGTAGTTGGTTCTCCAATGAGAGAAGTTCTTGATGATAACATTGAACAAATTAATGCCAGTACAGTACTTTCTGATCTTGGTCTTGAGAAAGGTAAGTATATTCTTCTTTCTGCACATCGTGAAGAGAATATTGATATTGAAGCAAACTTCTTCAGTTTAATGAATGCTGTTAATGCGATGGCTGAGAAGTATGATATGCCTATTCTATATTCTTGTCATCCAAGAAGTAAAAAAATCATTGAACAAAGAGGTTTTAAGTTTAATAGTTGCGTAATTCAAAACCAACCTCTTGGTTTCCATGATTACAATCACCTTCAACAAAATGCATTCTGTGTTGTATCAGACTCAGGGACAGTTCCTGAAGAAAGTTCATACTTCAAATTCCCTGCTGTCTCTATTAGAACCTCAACAGAACGTCCTGAGGCAATGGATAAAGGTATATTCGTGATTGGTTCTATTACCACAGAACAAGTTCTTCAAGCTGTAGATCTTGCTGTAGAAATGCACAAGAATGATGATATTGCTCTTACATGTCCAGCTTATGATGATGTTAATGTCTCAACGAAAGTTGTTAAGTTGATTCAAAGTTATACAGGTATTATTAACAAGATGGTATGGAGAAAGTAAATATGAAATACCCTAAATTTACTGTGATAATTCCTCAAAAGAATAGAGCGGAATATATCAAACATACACTCAAAACTTGTATGATACAAGAGTATCCAAATTTTGAGATAATTGTTTCCGACGATTGTAGTGATGATAATTCTGTAGAAGTAATCGAGGATTTAATGAAGAAGGACGATCGAATAAGATTATTTGCTCACGAAAAGCATTTGGGCATGAGGGATAATTTTGAATTTGCTTTAAATCAAGTTCAGTCTGGGTATGTCATTGCTTTAGGTGGTGATGATGGTCTTGTCCCTGGTTGCATATGGAGAATGTATGAAATACTACAGGAAACAAAAGCCAAACTTTTAACGTGGAGGCCTGCTGGTTATCTTTATTCAGAACAAACGGATGTACCTGCACTGATGCTAATACCTAGAGTAAAGAATCGTGGTGTTAAATGGATTAAATCAGAAGATTTTCTTAATAAGATGGCATCTACTCTTTGGTATCTATCAGATGATTGTCCTATGATTTATATGAAAGGAGTTGCTTCTTTAGAAATTATTAATAAGGTAAAATCGAGGACAAAGGATAATAGTTTTTATTATTGTCCTACCCCCGATGGATTTTCTGGTATTGTTCTAGCTGGAGAAGTTGATAAATACGTTTTTGTGGACGAGCCTTTATCTATGGTTGGTACTACAACAAAGTCACAAGGTCAGAATTATGCAAGAACAGATGAACAATCAAAAAAAGAGGCTGAAGAGTTTTTTAATGATAATATTAGAAGAATGATGCACTCGGAGTTGGCGTCTCAACCATATTCTCCATTGATTACTCTAATGACAGCTGATTACTTATTAACAGCAAAAGATTTGCCTGGCTGGCCTGGTAAGTTTAAAGGTTTCTCTATAGAACATTTATTGCAAAAAGCATTTAATCAGATTTCTACTACATCATATGATGATCAGGTACTAACTAGAGAATTGATTATTTTACGAAAAATTGCTGAACACCATAATTTGATTGACTTGTATGAAAAGTTGAATAAAGAAACCATTCGAAAAAGACCAACAGCTAAAGTTAAGCATGGTTTTGCTATAACTCATTCATACAGATTCAATGCGTCAGAATTGGGGTTTAATAATATTTACGAAGCTTCATTGTCTGTGAATTTTGCTTTCAAATTTTGTAATATGTTATCATTCAAATTGTTTTTTTCTGCCTTTTTGAGGTCATTCAAAATTGTTATAGACAAATACAAGTATCAAAAATCTAAATTACCTATTATAGAATGATTCTATGAGAGTAAGTGTAATAATACCAACATATCATAGAAGTACTACTATACAGCGTGCTGTAGATAGTGTACTTTCTCAGACTTTAAAAGATATTGAAGTAATTGTAGTGGATGACAATGGTTTAAATACTCCAGATGGTTTAGCTACTCAGCAGGCTATGTCTAGATATAAGGATGTTCACAATGTTATTTATCTTCAGCATCAAAATAATATGAATGGTGCCGTTGCACGCAATACTGGAATTAAAGAAGCAAAAGGTGAATATATATCCTTTTTGGATGACGATGACATTTATTTGCCTCAAAGGTTAGAAAAGTTAGTTGATAAATTAGACGACCTTGATGAATCTTGGGGCTTATGTTATTCTTCTTATATTAAAAATATGCCTAATGGTAAGCTGCAACATTCTAATGAAAAAGTTCAAGGTGATATCTTTCTCCAAGTGTTGATGAGATCTTTTTATTTGGGTAGTGGAACTAATCTTTTTGTTAGAAGAAAAGTTATTGATGAAATTGGCTTTTTTGATGAAACATTTAGAAGAAATCAAGATTTAGAATTTTTGGTCAGAGCTACTAAAAATTTTAAAACTGCATTTGTTGATGAAATATTGATGGAGATTAATTTTGATATTAGAACTTCAAACCTAAGTTTCTTTGATCAGCAAAAAAGAGAAGAGCTGTTTCGAAATAAATTTTCAAAGTATCTTAATGACTTAGACAATATGAGCTCATATGCAGTCACGATTATGTGGAATATTGATTGGATTCGGTTATGTATTGAAAATGAAAAATATTTTGAAGCAATCAAATATATGTTTAAGGTTAGAATTCCAATTAAAATTTATTTTTCGTATTTTTTATATGTTATTTCTAGATGTAAAAACAGAATTTCTTATGGTTTTATAGTTAAATTATAATTTTTATATAATGAATAGTACATTGGAGAAATCATACCTCTTTATATCTAATTCCGTAAAACCTACAATTCAAGAATATGAATCAATTGAACCGATTATTATTGGCAATTTTGAGTCGTCAAGTTTGTATGCTGCTCGTGAGTTAGGATATAAGCTTTTCATGGGTGTGTCCAAGGCTTTTCCCGACGAAATACGTTGTGCTACTCATGGATATAATATTACATATTACAATGAGCATATTTTTAGAAATATATTTGCTTTTAAGGATAATTGGATTGCATATAAAAATACTTGTACGCTTTTAGATAAGCATCCTGAGATAAGAGTGATTCATTGTAATACACCTATTGGCGGAGTGATTGGTCGGTTGGCAGGTTGTAAATTCAATAAGAAGGTAATCTATATGGTGCATGGATTTCACTTTTATAAAGGTGCACCATTAATTAACTGGTTATTATTTTATCCAATAGAGAAGTTTTTATTGCGATATACAGATGTTCTTATTACGATTAATTCTGAGGATTATTCTCGTGCAAAAAATTATAAGTTGAGAAATAACGGCAATATATATTATGTACCAGGTGTAGGAATTGATTTAAGTAAATTGAAAAATACTCCATCTGTTAGAGAACAAAAACGCCAAGAATTGCAATTGCCGTCTGATGCTGTTGTTGTTATTGCTGTAGGTAGACTAGATAAAAATAAAAATAATGCTTTGACAATTGATGCATTTAGTAAGATGAATAATAAGAATGCTTATCTTATTATTTGCGGAGAAGGTAACCAAAGACAGAGTTTGGAAGAACAGATATCTGGATTGGGATTGTCTGGTCGAGTACATCTTCTCGGCAATCGAAATGATGTGTTAGATTTATATAGAGCTTCAGATGTTTTTGTCTTATCATCATTCAGAGAGGGGTTATCGAGGTCAATTATGGAAGCAATGGGGGTAGGTTTACCTTGTATTGTTACAAGGATTAGAGGAAACATTGATTTGATAGAAGAGGGAAAGGGAGGTTATTGTGTTGCTCCTACTGACTCTACAACTTTTGCAAAGTATTTAGATATACTCTCGGAAAATGTTGAGATGCGTAATAGATTCTCACAATATAATCTTAATAAAATTCAAATATTCTCAGATGTTGAAGTAAAAAAGAAAATGTTTGAAATTTTTAAACAAGAGCTATCATAATTTTGAGCAAAATTAAAATCAATATAATCATGCAACTAAGAATAGCAAAACCATCAGATGCTAAAGAAATTGCAAAACTACATGGGTTGACTAAGGATACACATTCCATAGGCATTTTCTCAAAGATGGGAAAAACGTTTATGAATTGTTATTATAAGATTATCCTTAATGACCCCAATTCTGTTATTTTGTGTGTGGAAGATGATAAAGGGAAACTTGTTGGATTTGCTAGTGGGTCATTGGATTATCTGTCTGAGGTTAAAAGACTTAAAAAGTATTTCTTTAGATTGGGACTTGCTGCATTTCCAAGTTTATTAACATCTCCAAAATTAATTGCAGAGATTTTTAAGAGGGTCAGTTCTGTGGAGGAAGGTAATAGCGAATATATTACCAATGAAAAGGCAAGAACAGCATATTGGGTTTGGGATAAAAAAAGTAACAATTCAAAAATGTCGCTTATTATGAATGAGCGACATTTGCAACTTTTTTATTTATTAGGAGTAAATAAAGTCTATTTTGAAATAGACTCATATAATAAGTCCGTTTTAAAATTTGCAACAATGAATGGCGCAGAAATATTAGATAGAATCCAGTTGCCGGATGGTAGAGAACGTAACATCCTTTGCTATGACTTAACAAAGCCTAGAAAATATTCATTTAAATAATAGTTTTTTAATAATAAACGATATGACAAATTTAGAAAAGTATGCACAGGTATTCTGTGAGATATTGGAATTAGATGTAGAAAAACTTACTGGCCTCAAGTATCAGTCTGTTGAATTGTGGGATTCGGTAGGACATATGTCCCTTGTTGCTGCACTCGAGGATACTTTTGATATTATGTTAGAAACTGATGATATTATAGATCTGTCATCATATGAAAAAGGTCTGGAAATTTTAGCTGAAAATTATGGAGTTGAATTCTAACTTGCTGGGAGGCAAGGTCGCTATTATCACAGGTTGTAGTCGTGGTATTGGTCGTTCCATAATGGAAACTTTTGCTACGAATGGAGCTGTGGTTTATGCAGTGGACCTTGCAGAGGATAGCATGGATGATGTCGCCTCTAAGAGAATTATTCCTTGTTATTTTGATATAACTGACACTAAGGCTATTATCAATTTGGTGATGCGTGTGAAGAAGGAGCAAGGTAAAATTGATATTTTGGTTAACAATGCTGGTATTATGCTAGATGCACTTATCCCAATGGTAACTGATTCGCAGATTCAGAAGACTTTTGAGGTGAATGTTTTTGCTATGATGCATTTTATTCAGTACGTGTCCAAGATAATGAAACGTCAACATTCTGGTTCAATTATCAATGCAGCATCCATTATGGGTATTAGTGGAAACTATGCTCAAATGATTTATTCTGCTAGTAAGGGTGCCGTGATTGCGCTGACTAAGTCTTGTGCTAAAGAATTAGCTGCTGATGGTATACGAGTGAATGCTGTAGCTCCCGGTACAATTAACACAACTTTATTACAAAACACCCCTGAAGAGACCCTTAATCAGATTAAGTCTCGCATTTATATGGGTAAACTTGGTGAGCCTCAGGAGGTGGCGAATGCCTATTTGTTCCTTGCCTCTGATTTGAGTTCATATATCAGTGGTCAGGTTTTGGGGGTGGATGGAATGCAGATAAACTAAAATAAATCTATGTTTGACTTATCAAGATACTCTAACAATATTGCTGCAATTCTTGAAGATGGTACATCTTGTACGTATGCTGCTCTTCAACGTAAGGTAGATGGCCTTTCATCTTCTTTGCGAAAAGGCTCATTGGCTTTTTGTTTATGTAAAAACAGTGTAGGCTCATTGGTTGGATATCTTTCATTTCTTCAATCATCCGTTCCTGCAATAATGCTTGATGGTGATAAGGGGGCAGAGGCTATTCATTCTTTACTTGATATTTATCAGCCTCAATACATGTGGCTTCCAACGGCTCGTGTTTCTGAGTTTCCAGGAGTTTCTGTTGTTGAGGTTGAGGATTACACGCTGTTGAAGTATAATGTCCCACTTCATGAGATTCATCCTGATGTGACTCTTATGCTTACAACATCGGGAAGTACCGGCTCACCAAAGCTTGTGAAGCTTACAGCAAAGAACCTATTATCAAACGCAGAATCTATTGCAGAATATCTTGAGATTACATCAGAAGAGCGTCCAATAACCTCTCTGCCAATGTACTACAGCTATGGGCTTAGTGTGATTAATAGCCACCTTCTTAAAGGTGCTACACTACTTTTGATCGATAAGGCTGTTATTCAAAAAGAGTTTTGGACTTTTGCTAAAAAACAATCAGCCACAAGCATAGCTGGGGTTCCATACACTTATGAGATGCTTCGTCGTTTACGTATCTTCAGGATGGATCTTCCTGCTTTGAAGACAATGACACAGGCTGGTGGAAAACTTAATACTACTCTTGTGAAAGAGTTTGTTGAACAGGCTCAGGCTTCGGGGCGTAGATTCATCGTGATGTATGGTCAGACAGAGGCAACGGCTCGTATGAGTTATACTCCTTGCGAAAGAGCACTTGAGAAATATGCAAGTATTGGAATCGCAATACCTGGAGGAGTATTTTCTATTATAGATACAGATGGTAATGAAATTACCTCAATAGATACAGATGGAGAGCTTGTATATAAAGGTCCAAATGTTTCGATGGGTTATGCGGAATGCATTGCAGATCTTGCTAAAGGTGATGAAAATAATGGTGAGCTCCATACAGGTGATGTTGCTCGTTTTGATGCAGATGGTTATTTCTACATTACAGGTCGTTTGATGAGATTTGTGAAAGTTTGGGGTAACCGTTGTAACCTTGATGCAACAGAACAAATCGTAAAAGTTGGTGTGACTACAGATTGTGCTTGTGTTGGTGTAGATGATTTAATTACAATCTTTGTGACAAAAGAAGGTCTTGATCAAGAAATTAAATCGCTTCTATCGAGCAAGATGGGCTTGAATGTTAGAGCCTTTGCTGTAAAGGTTATCGATGAGATCCCTAAGAATGCATCAGGTAAGACTCAATATGCTGAACTTCAAAAATGCTATAATGAATGTTAATGAAATTCTGAATATAGCTCCTTATTCATTAGATAAAGAGCAAAAGCATCAGTTGCTTAATGATAGACTTCATGATTTAACTCGTCATCATTATGTAAACTGTTCTGAATATAAGAGAATGTTTGATGCTTATGGTTTGGATATAAACAGTCTTCCAGACTATGAGAAGTTGCCATTCCTTCCAGTACGTTTGTTCAAAGAGTTTGAACTTCGTAGCTGTCCAAAGGAAGAGATAGTAAAGACTCTAACTTCTTCAGGAACTACAGGTCAGCGGGTTTCAAGAATCTTCTTAGATCGTGAAGCCTCATCGAATCAGACCAAATGTCTTACCAAGATAGTTTCACATTTCTTGGGTGTTAAACGTATGCCTATGCTTATCCTTGATTCCTGTGCTGTAGTTAAGAATAGAGCTATGTTCTCTGCTCGTGGAGCTGGTATTCTTGGATTTTCAATGTTCGGTAGTAAACGTTGTTATGCTTTGGATGAAGAGATGGAACTGGATATCGAAGGCATGAAGGCATTTCTTGAGGAGCATAAAGGCGAGATCATCTTCATGTTTGGTTTCACTTTCATGGTATGGCAGCACTTTTATAAGAAACTTCTTGAAAGTGGTTACAAACCAAATTTGTCAAAAGGTGTTCTTATCCATGGTGGTGGTTGGAAGAAACTGACATCCGAGAAAGTTTCTCCGGATGAGTTCAAAGCTTGCCTTAATAGTGTTTGTAACATTGAGCCTAAGAATGTTCACGATTACTATGGTATGGTTGAACAGACTGGTACAATTTATATGGAGTGCGAGTGTGGTTACTTACATGCTTCTTGTTTCAGTGATGTCCTTATTCGTAGGTCAAAAGATTTTTCACTTGCTGATGTTGGAGAGAAAGGGCTTATCGAGGTTATAAGCGTTCTTCCTCAAAGTTATCCTGGGCATATTCTTTTAACGGAAGATGAGGGGATAATCTTTGGAGAGGATGACTGTCCATGCGGTCAAAAGGGTAAATATTTTAAGATTGTAGGGCGAATTAAAAATGCGGAAATCCGCGGATGTAGTGATACTTATGCAGCCAAGTTCTAATTATCAGCTTCTTTACCCAACCATAATAGCTTGGGAAGAATACCAGAAATATACACCACTGTCACCTTTTGCCGATGAGGTGATGGAGTATCTTAATGCACTTTCTGCATCTTTGCTTAAAGACAGAGAATCACGTGTTTATCCAGATGTAATCACATTTGCATTTTTCTGCCGTAAGGCAAATTTGCTTGCTCAAAAAGAAAAATATACATCGGCGGAAATATTGAGGTTGGGTCGTGGAATCATTTTCCACATTGCACCTTCAAATGTACCAATCAATTTCGGTTATTCTTTAGTGGCAGGTATGTTGGCTGGTAACTATAATATTGTCAGAGTTTCTTCTAAGCAGTTCCCACAAGTAGATTTCATTATTAAGCATATGCATAAACTTAATGAAGCAGGGGAGCATGCTAATGTCGCAAAGAGCATTGTTCTGGTGCGTTACGACAAAACAAGTGATGCAACAGCATTCTTCTCATCTTTTGCAGCAGTGAGGGTTATTTGGGGTGGTGATGCTACTATTGCTACAATCCGCAAGAATGAGATTCCTCCAAGAAGTTTTGATGTGTGTTTTGCAGACCGTTATTCAATAGCAGCCATTCAGCCAAAAGCTATTCTTGATGCGGATGATGCAGAGGTAAAGAGGCTTGCAGAGAATTTTTACAACGATACATATTTGTTTGATCAAAATGCTTGTTCTGCTCCTCATCTTATATTCTGGCTTAAATCACAAGTTTCTACAAAAGAATTAGAGACTGCTAAATCGTGTTTCTGGACTGCAGTTCATGATTTGACAGAATCAAAATACAATCTACAGACTATACTTAGTGTAGATAAGTTGACAGCTTTTTACTGTCAAGCAGTAAATGTAGATATCTGTAGAGAAGAAATGCCAGACAACTATGTCGTACGTTCTAAGATGCATGAACTTCCAGAGGCACCTGATACATTCCGTTGTGCTGGTGGATATTTCTCAGAGAAAGATATTGACACTCTTTCAGAGATTGCACCAATCGTGACTAACCGTTATCAAACCCTTGCTCACTACGGAATCTCTACAGAAGAACTCAAAGTTTTTGTATTTGACAACCATCTCGTAGGTCTTGATCGTCTTGTGCCAATAGGTGAAACAACGGCTTTTGCACTTACATGGGATGGATATAACCTTATTGATACATTCAGTAGAGTGGTGATGATTTATTAGGTTATAGCATGTACATAGGATAGTAAATTGGGTACTCTTTTCTAATACATTTAGCTTATGGGAAAATGATACAATGATATGTGGTTAGTTGATTGTGGAGATTACAGGTAAGATTATTGAATTTGATAAAAGTCTGAGTAAAACGATTGAGAGAGTCTTGTTGACGTATACTCATCATGATTATATTTATGATTTGAATAAAATATACGATAGTTATCCTAAAGTTGAGGTATATAAAAATGTATTTGGTTTGAAAATGTTAAAAGGTGGTAAATTAAACTTATCTCGTTACCCTTTTTAGAATAAAGGAAGTGACATTCAAATCACCCATAATGACAATACAATAGGGGCGATTTTAGTTCCCTATCATGGTCCTTCGTGTATTTGTTATCATATTAAATAGTAATAAATAGATGCAGAGCATTTTGCACAATTAATAAAATCTATCACTAGTATCTACTAAAAGTTAGCGAGATACTAAAAATTAACGAAATCAAATAAACTTGGTCCATCAAGACTGCGTTGATCTTGGGTATTATTGAATTTAAATTTACTGAAAAGTTCTACGAGATGGGGGGGCTTATCCGTGAGCGAAATTACCCAGAGTCTGAAGTACCTCATATATGCTTCTTTTGGGTTGTCTGTCGTGTTGAACGATGGGGACAAGGCTATAGGATATGATAGCACAATAAACTTGGATTCTCATTGCAGTCTCTGTAGTTCCCAAAAACTTTTTTATTTTCAGATGCTGTTTTGAATCATTTGAAAAACAGTTCTACTTGCCATCTGTTTTTATAAAGTAAGGCTATCTGCAGTGAAGTCAAATCAAAAGCATTTGTTAGGAAAATGAACTTCTGATTTTGTTTCTCATCCCAGTACTCCATATTCCGGATTTTTGATTGGATAGTCCTTTGAACGGTCGATATCCCTTCAGAGTCAAAGAAGACATTCTTGAGCATCCTTCGCTTCCTTTTCATTGGCTTGAACTGAAGAGTTTTTGATGTCTCAAACCTATAAGTACACCTCTAAATTGATACAGCTAATCGAATGCAATTTTATTCCTTTGATAGAAAATGGAGGATATGTACCATTGTTAAAAGTTATATAGGTTGGAAGGGATGAACGGGCTGTTGACGTTTTTTCTCTAGTTTCCAAAAATCTGAATGTTGTAAAGAAGCAAGTCATCTGAATGCTATTGGAGCGATAGAGTTTTGTAGGAGGGTTGTTATGGAATTACAACAAAAAAGAACTTTTTTCCAAAGTAAGATAATTGTATAGTAAAAAATCATTTTTGTAAAAGTGATAAATATAAAGTTTATTTATAATAAAAATCTCTGGTTTGAATTATTTGTCTTAAAAAAATAATAAAAACTGTATTGTGAATTAATTAGTATTGAATGTGAATATATTCATGTGTTTACAGAGCTATGATAATGAATTTATTGCTAATTATCACTTATCTTATTATAGAACCTATTTCTGTATAATGTGTTGTTATAAAGAAATTGTATAATTAATATTAATGTATATGTTAAAAAGAATTTCTTTCTCTCCTCCCGATATGAGCTTTGCAGAGGTTGAAGAAATAAAAGAGACAATTCTTTCAGGTTGGATTACCACAGGTCCAAAGACTAAGGAGTTTGAGAGACTGGTTGCTATGTGCTGTGGTACTAGCAAAGCAGTGTGTTTGAATTCCGCTACTGCTTGCATGGAAATGATTCTTCGTGTATTGGGTGTTGGGGCTGGTGATGAAGTAATCACGTGTGCTTATACTTATACTGCAACTGCAAGTGTTACTTGTCATGTAGGTGCAAAAGTTGTTATGGTAGATACAGCTCCTAACTCTTTTGAAATAAATTATGACAAACTTGCTGATGCAATTACTTCAAGGACAAAAGTAATACTTCCAGTTGATCTTGCAGGTGTTGTTTGTGATTACGATAAGATATTTGCTGCAGTAGAAAGCAAGAAGGAAATTTTCGAGCCTGCAAATGATATTCAGAAAGCAATTGGACGTGTTGTGGTTCTTGCAGATGCTGCTCATGCTTTTGGTGCAAAATGGCATGGTAGGATGTGTGGTAATATTGCAGACTTCACATCATTCTCATTCCATGCGGTCAAAAACCTTACAACTGCTGAGGGTGGTGCATTGACTTGGAGGCCAATTGATGGTATAAATGATGAATGGATCTACAAACAGTTCCAACTTCTTTCACTTCATGGTCAGAATAAAGATGCTCTTGCTAAAACACAGTTAGGTGCTTGGGAATATGATATCATTGCTCCTAACTATAAGTGTAACATGACAGACATAATGGCTGCCATAGGTCTTGCGCAGTTAAAGAGATATTCAGAAATGCTTCACAGACGTCGTCAGATTATTGAGAAATATAATGCGGCTCTTGAGGCTTTAGGGGTTCCTGTACAAGTACTGAAACACTATGGTGATGACCACTCTTCAAGTGGACACTTATATCTAGTTCGCCTTCTTGGAAAGACAGTGGAACAGCGCAATGAGGTGATTAATCAGATGGCAGAGCGTGGTATAGCATGTAATGTGCATTATAAACCACTTCCTATGATGACAGCATATAAAAATTTAGGATTCGATATAGCCGATTATCCAAATGCTTACAATCAGTTTGTAAATGAGATTACACTTCCTCTGCATACTAAATTAACTGATGAAGATGTAAATTATGTTATCTCTAATTTCGTTGAAATCATTAAGAATATCTAATGAAGAGGTTATTTGATATAGTAGCTAGTGGTTGTGGACTTTTATTCCTCAGTCCTATCTTTCTATTTTTGGCAATATGGATTAAATTAGATTCTGAAGGACCTGTGTTTTACAGACAGGTTAGGGTGGGGCGTAAGAACCGGGATTTCAAAATCTTCAAATTCCGTTCGATGCGTATGGGAGCGGATAAGATGGGATTGATTACCGTTGGTGGTTGTGATTCCCGGGTGACTCACTCGGGTTACTTTATTCGTAAGTATAAGTTGGATGAGTTTCCGCAGCTTATCAACGTATTTATTGGTGATATGAGCTTGGTGGGGCCTCGTCCGGAAGTGCGTAAGTATGTGGATTTGTATACACCTGAACAGATGCGTGTGTTGGATGTGTGTCCGGGGATTACCTCTTTGGCTTCTATCCGTTATAGAAATGAGAATGAGCTGTTGGAAAAAGCGGAAGATCCGGATCAATACTACATCAATGTAGTTATGCAAGATAAGCTTGCGATTGATTTGGAGTATATTCGTAATGTTTCGTTCGGGTATGATATTTGGTTGATCTTTCATACGTTTTGGGAGATTATTCGCAGATAGTACTTATGTCTTTTTTATTAGCTGGAAAATGCTAACTACACCAACTCTTCTGTTGTGTTTGGTCGTATAATCCCGCCTTGTGGGTTGATACACCCATGATATAATGAATAATTCGATTTGCACACTGTATTTTAATATCTGGAAACAAATTTAAGATTTTAACATAAATTTAAATCACTTCTGTGCTTTTGTTATGTCTGATAAAGATTCGTTTGATTTTTTTATTGCAACACCAAGTTAAGTGAATCTTCAGACATGACAAAATTCTTGACTATATTTTTTTAATGTTTATTTCTAATAAAGTGTTGCGGAATTAAAGAATAGATAAAATATGACAACATTACAGTTCTTTGCCGATTCACTCTATCGGTTGAGTCCGTATTTTTATTATGGATTGCATTACTTTTGGGTACGAAAGAGGTGGCCGAACTTTAAGCGACCTGAGGATCTTTCGGAGTATTTGCTGGGGGAGATGCTTAAGCCGGAATTCAAGCGTTTTGCCGATTATGCAGATAAGGTGAAGGTGCGTAGATATGTGGAACGTAAGGGTTTGGGAGAGCTTCTTCCCAAATTGTATGGTGTGTGGAATCAAGCGGATGAGATCGATATCGAAGCCTTGCCGAAAAAGTTCGCATTGAAAACCAATCATGGATGCGGTGGTCATGTTCTTTGTAAGGATAAAAGCCGTCTTCGTTTAGATAAGATACGGAAGGAAATGAGTCGGCTGCTCAGTCATCCATTCAGTATCCGGGAACCGCATTATCCTTATATAGCCCCTAAGATATATGCAGAAGAACTAATCGAATATATAGATTGTAAGTCATTGATAGATTATAAGTTTATGTGTATAAAGGGGGATGTGAAGTGTATATTGGTTTGTAGTGATCGGAGTGTGGATTTCCATAAAGTGAACCTGTGTACGTTGGATACGGAATGGAACGTATTGCCTTGGCAGTCGAGTAGATATAGTTCAGACCATCTTCCTCTGCGCCCCAAACATTTGAAAGAGATGATTTACTATGCTAAGATCCTTTCCGCTGATTTTGATTTTGTACGGGTTGATTTGTATGATACTGGAGAGAAGGTCTATTTTGGGGAGTTAACCTTTACTCCCAACTGCTCGTTTCTGACTTATTGGACAAGGCCGGCCTTGATGAGGATGGCCGAGGGCTTAATGATGAGAAGGGATTACCCTCAGACTTGAGACAGACGAGTAGTTGGATTGAAAGGTCATGGGACGTGTCGGTCAAAGAATTTTTGGAGGTTCAGTCGATAAATGTGACAGTCTCTTTTATGTTGTGTTCCTAGTTGGTGGATTTGATGAAAAAATCACCTAAGGATCAAAGATTTGTCATAAATGTTTCTGCTGTAGAAGGCCGATTCTCAAAATATAAGAAGAGAAGAATGTTTTTCGTCCTCATATCAATATGGCGAAAATGGCATTGAATATGATGGCAAGAACTGCCACAGAAGATTATCGGAAAAATAAATATTTATATGAATAGTGTGGATACCAGATGGGTGACAGATGAGAATCCGGTACATATCAAGAAAAAAATCAGAGGGAAGGCTTGTCTCCTCTTGATTGTATAGATGGAGCCACTAGGATTTGTGATCCGTTTCTTGCGAGTGTTTATGATAAAAACAAGATGCCTCGGTATGATTTTTATTCACATGCTCAGCAAGATCATGATGTCTGTATAGAAGGTAAATTGAGGTGATTTTGCGGAAACTCTAATTATCTATCATAATCATGAACAAACGTATTTATTTGTGTTTGGCTCACATGAGTGAGACAGGCAAAGAACAAATGTATATCAAAGAGCCCTTTGATACAAATTGGGTCGTGCCTTTAGGCTCTAACGAGAATGGATTTGAGAAAGATCTGGAGGAATTCGTGGGTGAAGGTAAACATGTGGTAGCTCTGTCTGCCGGTACTGCCGCGGTGCATCTGGCGTTACTTGCCTGTGGCGTGAAGCCGGGGGATGAGGTGCTGGTACAGAGCTTTACCTTCTGTGCTTCCTCGCATCCGATCACTTATTTGGGGGCTACGCCTGTATTCGTGGATTCGGAGGTGGATACTTGGAATATGGATCCTGTGTTGTTGGAAGAGGCTATTAAAGATCGTATCGAGAAGACGGGAAAAACACCGAAAGCGATTGTACCGGTGGCCTTATATGGGATGCCTTATAAGGTGGATGAGATTATGGCTGTCGCTGATCGGTATGGGATTCCGGTCATAGAGGATGCGGCGGAGGGTTTTGGTTCTCGCTATGATGGACGTATGTTGGGTACGTTTGGAGAATATGGGGTGCTGTCGTTCAATGGGAATAAGATGATTACGACTAGTGGTGGTGGTGCGTTGATTTGTCCGGATGAAGAGGCTAAGCGGGAGATCATGTTCTACGCTACGCAGGCTCGGGAGGCTTATCCGTATTACCAGCATGAGCGGATTGGGTATAATTACCGGATGTCGAATATTTGTGCGGGTATCGGGCGTGGTCAGATGACGGTGGCTGATGCTCATGTAGCTCATCATAAGCATACGTGTGATTTATACCGGGAACTGTTGAAGGATATGAGAGGGATCACCTTGCATGAGAATCCTTCCGGTCGTTTTGATAGTAACTATTGGTTGAATACGATTGTCTTGGATCCTTTATTGAGGGTGAAAGGGCAGGAGAATGCTTATCAAGCAACGGTACAAGGTGCTGTTGGTGGTGCGGGCGGTGTGACTCATGCGGCGGTTAACGCACATACGGATTGCGAGCCGAATGCCAATGTCGAGGCGATGCGTATGGGACTTGACGCGATGGGTATAGAGTCCCGTCCTTTGTGGAAACCGATGCATAAGCAACCTGTCTATAAGGATTGCCCGGCTTATGTGAATGGGGTGAGCGAATCTTTGTTTAAGGTTGGGTTGTGCCTGCCTTCCGGCCCGTATGTGACGGATCGGGATATTGAGTATATCGTTGGAGGTATAAGGGGCTTGATTGAGCGTTGATTTTAACAGCTTTCATGAGCTAAATTCGTTTCAATACGTAGGCCTAAGTAAAGGCTAATCATAAAGATTTTATTTTTGTTACGAGGAGGGTGTGTCATTTTTTGATGTACCCTTTTTGTGTTCTTTAGCTGAACTTTTCCTTCGCCCCAAATCTTACTCTATTCGAGAGCGGAGTTTATGACCATGTGTGAGAGAGCTAGGATCGTGTTCCTACGCATTGGGTATTGGGAAAATATTGCAAATCGGCTCAAATATTGCGGTAAAGATACGAATATCGGCTCAACTTGAGCCGATAGTTGAAGGAAAATTAGTACTTTTGAGCCGATTTAGTGAAAGGAATGTTATGACTATCGAAACAGAAATCCTACGGGTATTGCACTATCATCCGCTATCAAATAGAGGAGCGATAGCTTCCATGCTGGTAAATGCACCAAGCGACAGCACCATGAAAAGACTCTTGGCTGATGCTGTCAGCAAAGGTCTTATAGAAGTGTATGGAAAAGGACCTGCTACCAAATACTCGCTTACTCCACAAGCTCAGGTAACGATGCCTTTGGATATTGATACCTATTTCAAGAATGAAATGGATGATCGTACTGTGCAGGAAAATTTCAATTTCGAACTCATAAAACAGATTCTGCCAAAGGTTTCACTTTTCACAGAAGAGGAATGTAAACGTTTGGATAAAGCTCAGTCCACTTTCAGAACCCACCTTGAAGAACTTTCTGAAACAGATTACAAAAAGGAGATGGAAAGACTGGGAGTTGACCTGTCATGGAAATCTTCACAAATCGAGGGCAATACTTATTCCCTGCTAGAAACGGAGCGCCTGCTGAAAGAAAGACAGGAAGCTACTGGTAAGACAAGGGAAGAAGCTATCATGCTGCTCAATCACAAGGATGCGCTTGATTTTGTTCTCAATGTGCCCGACTATCTTAAGGAAATATCCGTCCACCGCATAGAGGACATCCATTCTTTACTGACCAAGGACTTAGGTGTGGAAAGAAACATACGACGCCGACGTGTGGGTATCACAGGTACGAACTATCGTCCCCTTGATAACGAGTTCCAGATTCGTGAGGCATTGGAAGATTCCTGTAAACTTATCAATGGCAAAGACAATATCTTTGAGAAGTCATTACTTGCACTGGTTCTCCTTTCTTATATTCAGGCATTTTCGGATGGAAACAAACGTACTGCCCGTATCACAAGCAATGCCATACTGATAGCCAATGGTTATTGCCCAATCTCATTCAGAACGGTTGATTCCATAGACTACAAAAAAGCCATGCTGATATTCTATGAACAGAATAACATTGCCGCTTTCAAGAAGATATTCATAGAACAATTTGAATTTGCTGTCAAAACTTATTTTTGATTTCTTTTGTGAAAACTAACGGACTATTGTATTTACGAAACAACTTCTACTACTGAACAATTATAATTATGCCCCCGTCTTTCTTTCTTTCCTTAGGGAGGATGAGAGAGACGGGGGTTTTTTTATGCTTCTAAACATGGAATGATAATTGGCTGGGATTTGGATAATCGCTAACTTGTCGGCGCTGAATCCGTGAAATTCCTTGCAGATTGTAAGCACCTACTAAATCATTCACGTTATGGAAATACATCTTGATAACTATTTGCCGGAATATCCTTCCTTCGTTTCCGGTATTCGCCGTGCTCCCGATCGCGGCTATTCGCTTACGCCCGCTCAAACAGAAACGGCATTGATGAATGCGCTTCGTTACATCCCTGTTGAATTACATGAGAAGCTAGCTCCTGAGTTCATGGAGGAATTATTGACCCGGGGACGGATCTATGGTTATCGTTACCGTCCGCAGGGAGACCTGAAAGCGAAGCCTATCTCTGAATATAAAGGTAAATGTATCGAGGGAAAGGCCTTTCAAGTAATGATCGATAATAACCTTTGCTTTGATATCGCTTTGTACCCTTACGAGTTGGTTACGTATGGCGAGACTGGGCAGGTCTGCCAGAATTGGATGCAATATCGTTTGATTAAGAAGTATTTGGAGGAGCTGACCGAGGAGCAGACCTTGGTGATCGAATCCGGGCATCCTCTGGGATTGTTTCATTCCAAGCCGGATGCCCCACGGGTGATTATCACGAACTCCATGATGGTGGGAATGTTCGATAACCAAAAGGATTGGCATGTCGCCGCCCAGATGGGAGTCGCTAATTATGGACAGATGACGGCCGGAGGTTGGATGTATATCGGCCCGCAAGGTATCGTACACGGTACGTTTAATACATTGTTGAATGCCGGACGTAAGAAATTAGGGATTCCACAAGATAAGGATTTGCGAGGCTATCTGTTTGTATCTTCCGGTTTAGGAGGAATGAGTGGCGCTCAACCTAAAGCCGCCGTGATTGCCGGTGCTGCCAGTATAATCGCCGAGGTAGACGCTTCCCGTATCGAGACACGCCGATGCCAAGGATGGGTCCAGCATGTGACGGATGATATGGGGAAAGCTTTCTCCTTAGCCGACGAGGCGATTCGTAAGAAAGAACCGATCTCTATCGCTTTTCATGGCAATATCGTGGATTTATTGGAATATGCCGATAAACAGGATCTTTCCATCGACCTTTTGAGTGACCAGACCTCGTGTCATGCGGTCTATGAAGGTGGTTATTGTCCGGCAGGCGTGACGTTTGAGGAACGTACGGAATTATTGGCTCATCACCGGGAAGACTTTTGTGCTTTGGTCGATAAAACGTTGAAGCGACATTTCGAGGTGATCAAGCGTCTGGTTGCCCGGGGTACCTATTTCTTTGACTATGGGAACTCCTTCATGAAAGCGATCTATGATGCCGGTGTACATGAGATTTCCCGTAACGGTGTGGACGAGAAAGATGGTTTTATATGGCCTTCTTATGTGGAAGATATCATGGGGCCGGAATTATTTGATTATGGGTACGGCCCTTTCCGCTGGGTATGTTTAAGCGGTAAGCCGGAAGATTTGATTCGCACGGATCATGCGGCTATGGCGTGTATCGATCCGACTCGAAGAGGGCAGGATATGGATAATTATAATTGGATACGTGACGCGGAGAAGAACCGTTTGGTGGTGGGTACGCAAGCCCGGATCTTATATCAAGACGCTGAGGGGCGCTTGAAGATCGCCCTTGAGTTTAACCGAATGGTACGTGATGGGGAGGTAGGCCCGATTATGTTGGGACGAGACCATCATGACGTGAGCGGTACGGATTCTCCATTCCGTGAGACCTCTAATATACGGGACGGAAGCAATGTGATGGCTGATATGGCGGTGCAGTGCTTCGCCGGAAATGCCGCCCGGGGTATGAGCTTGGTCGCTCTTCATAATGGTGGAGGGGTTGGTATCGGTAAGGCGATAAATGGAGGTTTTGGTATGGTTCTCGATGGTAGTGAGCGGGTGGACGAGATACTTCGCTCTGCTATGATATGGGACGTGATGGGGGGTGTTGCCCGTCGCTCATGGGCCCGTAACCCGAATGCGATGCGTACGAGCGCTACTTTCAATGAGAATCGTGGCGAACAGTATCATATTACCCTCCCGTATATCCCGGAGAAAGCGTTTATTCATGAAATCGTACAAACATCATTAAATAAAACGGTATGAGTACTTGGAATAAGATTATGGAATGTGTCCCTAACTTCAGTGAAGGACGGGATCTGGAGAAGATAGATAAGATCGTAGCGCCTTTCCGGGCTAAGACGGGTGTTAAACTGTTGGACTATAGTAATGACGAGGATCACAATCGCTTGGTTGTTACCGTGGTAGGGGAGCCAGTCGCTTTAAAACAAGCCGTATTGGAGGCCATTGGAGTTGCCGTTGAGCTGATTGATTTAAACAAGCATAGCGGTCAACATCCTCGAATGGGGGCCGTAGATGTTGTTCCTTTTATACCGATTCGTGGATGTACGATGGAAGAGGCGATCGCCTTGTCTAAGGAAGTAGGGGAGGAAGTGGGCGCTCGTTATGCCGTGCCGGTCTTCTTATATGAGAAATCGGCTTCCGTCCCTTACCGGGAGAATCTGGCTGCGATCCGTAAAGGTGAGTTTGAGGGGATGGCAGAGAAAATCCATCAACCGGAGTGGAAACCTGATTTTGGTCCGGCCGAAAGACATCCGACAGCCGGTACGGTCGCCATAGGAGCCCGTATGCCTTTGGTCGCCTATAATGTGAATTTAGGGACGAACCAATTGCAGATCGCTACGGATATAGCGAAGAAAATCCGTTTCATCGGCGGAGGTTTACGTTATTGTAAAGCGATGGGGGTTGAGTTGAAGGAACGTGGTATCGTACAGGTCTCTATTAATATGACCGATTATACCCGTACGGCCTTGTACCGGGCCTTCGAGTTAGTTCGTATCGAGGCTCGCAGATATGGTGTTCCGGTGGTGGGGAGCGAGATTATCGGCTTGGTTCCTATGGAGGCGTTGATCGATACGGCCTCTTACTATTTGGGATTGGAGGATTTCTCAATGAATCAGGTGCTGGAAGCTCGTATTATGGAATAGCGTATGGAGAATAGCAAGATATTAATCAGGAATGCTGCCCAGATCGTCACTTGTCATGGGGATAAGGCACGACGGGGAGCGGAGATGTCTGATTTAGGCGTTATCGAGGATGGAGCCGTAGCGATGTCTGATGGGGTTATTACGCATGTAGGACCAACGGAGGAGGTACTTCGAAACATCCATGCGGAGGATTATTTGGAGATTCGGGCGGAGAACCAAGCGGTGTTACCCGGATTTGTTGATAGCCATACGCATTTTATCTTTGGCGGTTACCGGGAGGAGGAGTTCTCTTGGCGATTGCGGGGAGATAGTTATATGTCGATCATGGAGCGTGGTGGAGGTATCGTGAATACGATGAAAGCTACCCGTGAAAGTGATTTCGATACACTATGGGACAGAGGGGAAGAACGTTTGGATGAGTTATTCTCCATGGGTGTTACCACGGTGGAGGGGAAAAGTGGTTATGGTTTGGATTTGCAAACAGAATTAGTTCAGCTTCGTGTCATGTCGGACCTGAATGAGTCTCATCCGATGGATGTCGTATCGACCTTTTTGGGAGCTCATGCTGTTCCTCCTGAATTTGCCGGTCGTACGGACGATTATGTGGATTATATGATCGAGGAAGTTCTTCCTGCCATACGAGCCGAACATACGGTTACGTTTTGTGATGTGTTTTGTGAGAAAGGCGTTTTCTCGTTAGAACAGAGTGAGCGCTTGCTTCGTGCCGCCCGTCATCATCGTTTTAAATTGAAGATGCATGCGGATGAGATCGTTCCTTTCGGAGGGGCGGAACTGGCGGCCTCCTTGAAGTGTGTAAGTGCTGATCATTTATTACATATATCGGATACAGGCATCAAACGTCTGGTAAGAGCGGGTGTCGTAGCTACCTTACTTCCGCTGACTGCCTTTTCCTTGAATGAGCCGTATGCGCCTGCCCGGAAAATGATAGATGCCGGTTGCGCGGTGGCTTTAGCTTCCGATCTAAATCCGGGAAGTTGTTTTTCGGCCTCGATCCCGATGATGATAGCCTTGGCCTGTATCTATATGAAGATGAGCCCTGAAGAAGCGGTAACGGCATTGACCATTAATGGAGCCGCAGCTGTGGGACGTGCCTCCGAGATTGGAAGTATCAGCGTGGGAAAACGTGCGGACGTGATCTTGCTGAAATATCCGTCTTATAAGTTCCTACCTTATCATGTGGGAATGAATCTCGTGGATACCGTAATTAAGGATGGGGAACTTTATATGATGTAAGATAAGAATTGTTGAATCATTTAAATCAAAATACTATGTTAGCAGACTTGACAATTAAAGATTTTTTGGCGGAAACGGCGGGTAGTGCTCCCGTTCCCGGTGGTGGAAGTATATCAGCCTTGAATGGCGCTATAGCGGCAGCTTTGACAGAGATGGTGGCCCATCTGACTGTTGGCAAAAAGAAATATGCGGAAGTGGAAGGACAAATGAAGACGATCGCTACCGAGGCGGCTATGATCCGTGAACGTCTTACTGAATATATTGATAAGGACAGCGAGGCTTATGATCGTGTATTCTCCGCTTTTAAGTTGCCGAAAGAAACGCATGACGAACAGGTGATCCGTACGAATGCGATACAGAGCGCTACTAAAGAGGCGGCTATTGTTTCGATGAGGGTGGCGGAGGAGATCGGTTCCGTAATGGAGACGATAATCTATGTGGCTCACAAAGGTAATCAGAATGCCGTCACGGATGCTTGCGTGGCGATGATGGCTGCCCGTACTTGTGTATTGGGGGCTTTATTGAATGTCCGAATTAACTTAACGTCCATCCAAGACGAGGTGTTCGTCGGAATGATGCGGAAGAAAGCGGATGAACTGGAGGCGAACGCTATCCGTGTAGAGCAAAAGTTATTGGATTGGGTGAAGACTAAATTATAGCATATGAGCAATGTCTATTATGTGGGTTCCGAGCCTCTCTCTTTTGAGGGAATCGAACGGATACTTACTCAAAATATGAAGTTGGAGCTTTCACTCGAGGTGAAGGAGCGCATCCAGCGTTGCCGGGATTACTTGGATCATAAAATAGAGCAGCAAGAGGGGCCTTTGTATGGGATTACTACCGGTTTCGGTTCTTTATGCAATAAGAATATCTCTCCGGACGAATTGAGCACCTTGCAAGAGAACTTGGTGAAAAGTCATGCCTGTAGCGTAGGGGATGAGGTAAGTCCGGTGATCGTCCGTTTGATGATGTTATTGAAAGCGCATGCCCTTTCGTTGGGGCATAGTGGCGTACAGGTGATCACTGTACAACGTATTCTGGACTTTTTCAATAATGACGTGCTTCCGATCGTGTATGATCGTGGCTCTTTAGGCGCTTCCGGTGATTTGGCGCCTCTGGCGAATTTGTTCCTGCCTCTGATCGGCGTGGGTGACGTTTATTATAAGGGCCGCAAACGGGAAGCGATCAGCGTATTGGACGAGTTCGCTTGGAAGCCTGTGAAGCTGAAAAGCAAGGAGGGGTTAGCTTTATTGAACGGTACGCAATTTATGAGCGCCAATGGCGTATTCGCCTTGATGCGTGCGTTTAGCCTGTCCAAGAAAGCGGATCTGATCGCCGCTTTATCCTTGGAGGCTTTCGATGGGCGTATCGATCCTTTCATGGATTGTATCCAGCAGATGCGTCCGCATCCCGGACAAATCGAGACCGGGGCCGCTTTTCGACGGCTATTGGAGGGAAGTGAGTTAATCGCCCGGAAAAAGGAACATGTTCAGGACCCGTATTCATTCCGTTGTATCCCTCAAGTGCATGGGGCTACGAAAGACGCTATCAATTATGTGGCGAATGTCCTGCTTACCGAAGTAAATTCCGTGACGGATAACCCGACGATCTTCCCGGAGGAGGATAAGATTATTTCCGGCGGTAATTTCCACGGTCAGCCCTTGGCGATTTCTTATGATTTCTTGGCGATTGCCTTGGCTGAGTTAGGAAATATATCGGAACGTCGTGTCGCTCAATTGATCATGGGTTTGCGGGGATTGCCTGAGTTCTTGGTCGCTAATCCCGGCCTGAACTCCGGTTTCATGATCCCTCAATATGCGGCCGCCAGTATGGTAAGCCAGAATAAGATGTATTGCTATGCGGCGAGCAGCGATTCTATCGTGTCCAGTAATGGGCAAGAGGATCATGTGAGTATGGGAGCGAATGCGGCGACGAAGTTGTTTAAGATCATGGACAATTTGGATCATATCTTGGCGATCGAGTTGATGAATGCGGCACAAGGAATCGAGTTCCGTCGTCCGGCTAGGACTTCTCCGGTATTAGAGAAGTTCTTGAAGGATTACCGGAAAGAGGTGCCATTTATCGACGAGGATATTATCATGTACACGGAAATACATCGTACGGTGGCGTTTATTCGCAGGAAAGACTTTGTATATTAATGAATATCGTTAATAGAGGTTAGAAATCCAGCTGAATCTCCTATTCGGCTGGATTATTTTGTATTTTCGCCGTCAATCTAAACACAATCGATCTACTTTATGCAAAATGTAACAAATCCTACCGTGAAAACACACGTAGTTTGGCTGGATGTCGTACGCTTGATAGCCATGTTTACTGTTGTTTGCTGTCATTGTACAGACCCGTTTAATTTCTATCCCGGAGATTCTCCGATTATTGGGGATATTAAGTTTTGGGGAGCTGCCTATGGGGCTTTTCTTCGTCCTTGTGTACCTCTGTTCGTTATGATTACGGGAGCCTTGTTGCTACCGGTCCGGGAAGAGACTTCTATTTTCTATAAGAAAAGGATATTGCGTGTATTCTGGCCTTTCTTGATTTGGTCTGTTATTTATAATTTATTTCCTTGGTTTACGGGGCTGCTTGGTTTGAGGCCGGAACTTATTCTTGATTTCTTCCCTTATTCGGGAGAAGAGGTGACTCGTCAATCGTTGAGTGTGTCTTTAGGCTATATTGCCCAGATACCGTTCAATTTCTCATTGTTGGATGTACATATGTGGTATATCTATTTACTGATAGGTTTATATCTTTATTTGCCGATCTTCTCCGCTTGGGTCGAGAAAGTTTCGGATAAGGCGAAATTATGGTTTCTGGCAGGTTGGGGAGTGACTTTGTTTATTCCTTATTATCGGGAATTCGTATCTCCTTACATTTGGGGTGGATGCTCATGGAATGAATTCAGTATGCTTTATTATTTCGCCGGGTTTAACGGTTACTTGCTATTGGGGCATTATCTGCGGAATCATGATTGGTCGTTAGGAAAGATCGTTGGGATAGGCATTCCTATGTTTGTCGTAGGCTATGCCATTACTTTCTTCGGTTTCCGCTATACGACCGCTTTGCCTGCTTACACGGAGGAACAGTTAGAGTTATTCTTTTATTATTGTTCTCCCAATGTGGTGATGATGACGATTCCTATCTTCTTACTGGCGAAGAAGGTAAATGTTAAGTCGGATACGATTAAGCGAATGTTGGCGAACTTAACCATATGCGGTTTCGGTATCTATATGGTACATTATTTCTTTACGGGACCCAGTGTGCTGTTGGCGAGAGCCTTGAATATCCCATTGGGTTTACAGATTCCTGCCGCTTCTGTGGTAGCATTCGCTGTATCTTGGCTGATTGTGTTGGGTATCAGGAAGATTTGCGGTAAGAAAGCCAAGTATATTGTGGGCTGAATTTATACGTACGTTCGCATAGGCTGATACGTATATAGGCGTAGGCCCATGCGAGCGTACGTGTAGGACGATACGTATATACGTGCGAGACCACACGTATATACGTATAAATCATCTTTATTTCTTGGTTACAATCACTCGCTCTGTCGGAGCCAGATGCTCGTTGCGATAGTCTATTTGCTTGACTACATTCTCGGCCAATTCTTGGAATGCCTTTCCTGTGATCGAGTCCGGGTTCAACGCTACCGGCTTACCTTGATCTCCTCCTTCGCAGATACTTTGTACGATAGGAATCTGTCCCAGTAACGGCACGTTCAGTTCCTCAGCTAGGCGTTTACAACCTTCCTTTCCGAATATATAATATTTGTTTTCCGGTAATTCCGCAGGGGTAAACCAAGCCATATTCTCGATCAATCCTAAAACAGGGACATTAACCTTATCTCCAGTGAACATGCTGATACCCTTACGAGCGTCCGCTAAAGCAACCTCTTGCGGCGTACTTACCACCACGGCTCCGGTTATCGCTAGTGTTTGTACCATTGTCAAATGGATATCACTCGTTCCGGGAGGTAAATCGATTAAGAAATAATCAAGCTCACCCCAGTTGGCGTCGCCGATCAATTGCTTCAATGCGTTGCTAGCCATTGCTCCACGCCATAGGACTGCGTCGTTTTTATTTACGAAGAAGCCGATGGATAACATCTTGACACCATAATTTTCGGCCGGCTTGATCAGTTCCCTGCCCTCTACCTCTTCCATATAAGGGCGAGCCTCTTCTAGGTTGAACATCTTGGGTTGGGACGGCCCGAATATATCGGCATCCAGCAATCCTACCTTATATCCTTGTAAAGCCAATGCGACAGCTAGATTAGCGGCAACGGTACTTTTACCAACTCCTCCTTTACCGGAAGATACGGCGATAATATTTTTTACTTGCGGTAATAATTTATCCGGTTCCGGGCGAGCTAACTGACGGGCTTTTACCGTGATGTTTCCCTTGATATTCACCTCCGGGCTTACATAGGTTAAAATAGCTGTCTCCGCGGCTTTTACTACGGAGCGGATAAACGGATCATTCGGCTTCTCGAATAATAACGAGAAGGTGACATTCATACCATCGATACGAATGTTGTCTTCTACGAGGCCCATGGAAACGATGTCCTTTCCGGTACCCGGGTAACGAACGTTCTTCAACGCCTCAATAATCAGATTCGGATAGATTGTCATATCTGTTGATTTTTTTAAGTCATTCTTTTATTTACCAGAAGCCAAAGCGCTTCGTTTACTGCGATTAAAGCTACGATAAGGATCTAACTCTATTTCTACGTCAGGTTCCACCAATCGTTCCCTTTCCTCACAAACAAACTTGATGTATTTGATGTTTAATCCACGATCCAGCCATTGTTGCTCGTAATAGGTCTTGATGGATAAGATCTCATCCGCCAGATTGGAATGATATAGGTCGTCTGTACTGAACAATACGGGATAATGGTTCGCTTTTACCATCTCGCACGTATAGGTATACATAAAGTTACTATCCGTTTTTAAATGGATAATACCATCTCCGGAAAGGATTTCCCGATACATTTTCATGAAACGGGTTCCGGTCAGACGCTTATTGACCTTTTTCATTTGAGGGTCCGGAAATGTAATCCAGATCTCGGCTACTTCGCCCGGAGCGAAGAAATAGGAAATCAATTCGATACTCGTACGTAGGAAAGCCACGTTACTCATCCCGGCTTCCAGCGATTCTTTCGCGCCGGTCCACATACGTGCTCCCTTGATATCGACACCAATAAAATTCTTATTTGGGAAAAGCTTTCCCAAACCTACGGTATATTCCCCTTTTCCACATCCCAATTCCAAAACAATAGGATGGTCGTTCTTGAAAAAACGTTCATGCCACTGTCCTTTCATATCAAACCCTTTTTCTTGTAGGGCGGCGAAAGGGTATTGGAATACGTGCGGATAGCCCGCCATATCGTCAAACTTAGCTAATTTATTCTTTCCCATGTCGCGAAGATAATACTTAAAAAAATGCTTTTTACGTTTTTTCTACTGTTTTAGATAGGGGTTTTTATGCGTTGGCGAGTCTTTTGAACATATAGGCTGTCAGAAGTTTTATTTGAAAGTGGAGTTGTAACGAATAAAAAAGGATATGTTGAGAGTATTTTTTAGACGCCCGATATTTAAGAATCCGAGGTTTGTCGGATTTGTTTGGTTTGCGACGGCCCTTGTCGCTTGCTTATTGAAATTACCTGTGGGAAGGACTTATAATAACTTTATGATTTATAGGGCTTCCTTTTTCCATGCGTTAGAGTTGAAAGACCTTTATATATATTATCCGAATGAATACCACGACCGGTTTTTATACGGGATTCCTTTTACGGCTATAATAGCGCCTTTCTCCCTCTTCTCTCCTTATATCGGGATGTTGCTATGGTGTCTCGCGAATAGCTTGCTGCTTTATATGGCTATCCGTAAACTCGGATTGGCGGATTGGAAACAGGCGTTTGTCATTTGGGTATGCTTGAATGAGTTATTTACGTGTGTTCTTATGCAGCAATTTAACATAGCCATAGCCGGCATGATTTTATTCTCGTTTATTTTTATTGAGCGGAAACAGGAGTTTTGGGCGGCGCTAATGATTGTCTTGGGTACGATGACTAAGATTTATGGCATTGTCGGTCTTGCTTTCCTGCTATTCTCAAAACGCCGGATCGCCTTTTTGAAAGGACTTATTTTCTGGGGCATAGTCTTGTATGTTCTTCCGATGTTATATACGTCTCCTCAATATGTGGCAAGTCAATACGTGAAATGGTATGAGGTACTTCTCGATAAGAATGTAGAGAATTTATTTACTCCTTATACAAATATCTCTTTGTTGGGGATGGTTCGTAAGATTTCGGGAGTCAATACGTATAGTGATCTCTGGTTGGTTATCCCCGGGCTACTTTTATTTATTGCTCCTTATTTTAGGATAAATCAATATGATAACCGGCGGTTCCGCATGCATTTTCTTTGCTCTACTCTTTTGTTCATGGTTCTTTTTAGCTCCGGAACAGAGAATAGCGGATATTTGGGAGCCATGATAGCCGTCTGCCTTTGGTATATAGGTACGCCTACCCGTAAGACGACTCCTGTCTTGAATACGGTACTATTCGTTTTCTGTTTTATTCTGACATCCCTTTCCCCTACAGATATATTTCCCTGTTATATCCGGAAAACGTATGTTATTCCTTATGCGTTGAAAGCACTACCTTGTGTGTTGATCTGGTTTAAGATCGTATGGGAGCAATTGACATTGGATTTTTCAGAGCCGCTTCATCGGCCGAAGACTCTCCCGGGTAAAGAGGAGGCGATCGACCTTATCTTGCCTTGTTATAACCCACAAGAAGGCTGGGAACGTTTGATGATCGAGAAACATGCGGAATTGGTAAAGATGCTTAAAGGTCGCTCACTTCGTTTTATCGTCGTGAATGACGCTTCGAAGAGAGGATTTACGAAGGATGCGGTGGGACGTCTTCTGGAGGCTCTCCCTGATACGATGATCGTAAGTTATGATACGAATAAGGGAAAAGGAGCCGCTGTTAGGGCTGGCTTGTCTCATTCCACCTCATCCATTACTTTATATACGGATTATGATTTTCCGTATGAGGCGGATTCTATCTGCCGGATGGTAGAATGGTTGGAATCGGGATATGATGTCGTTATCGCCGTGCGGAATCATACTTATTATACCCATTTAAGTACTCGAAGAAAGATTATGAGTTATGCTTCCCGTATATTGAATTTTACGCTTCTAGGATTAACGCATACGGATGCTCAAGGAGGTTTGAAAGGTTTTAACCAGCGGGGAAAATCGTTTTTGGCCTCAACTCAGGTGAATCGCTTTTTATTTGATACGGAGTTTATTTATAAGGCTTCGCAGGAGTCGGATGTACTTATTAAAGACATGCCCGCTGATTTGCGGGATAACGTTCATCTTCCCAATATGCGTCGTGGAGTCCTTGCGGAAGAATTAAAGAACTTATTTTTAATCGCTTGGAGAGGGTAGGAGGATTACAGGGTTGTTAATAACCCTGTTGAAAACCCTGTGAATAACGGAAAAAGAACAAAAGAAAAAAGAGATACCTATTAATAGGTATCTCTCTCTTTTTGCTCTTCCTCTTGGACTTGAACCAAGGACCCTCTGATTAACAGTCAGATGCTCTAACCAACTGAGCTAAGGAAGAATTTTTCGCTCTTTCAAAGGTTATTCCGTAACCCCTTTCTGAAATTGCACTGCAAAAGTACGGGGTATTTTCGAAATATGCAATATCTTTGCGAAAAAAATTACGAAAAAATGAATACAATAGGTTTAGGAAACGCTTTGGTTGACGTTTTATTGAGGCTTGAAAATGATGATGTCCTATCGGAAATCGGGATACAGAAAGGAGCTATGGATATGATTAACAGGGAACAAATGATCGCTATCCGTACAACTTTAGCCGGCTTGCCACGTACGCAAACCCCGGGAGGATCTGTCTGCAACACGATGCGTTCGATGTCTTCTTTAGGGGCGAATTCCGGTTTTATCGGTAAGATCGGGGATGATTCGATCGGCGGATTTTATGAGGATGCGTTGGAAAAAGCGGGTGTCACTTCCTATTTTATCAAGACGGACGGACTTACAGGTAGCTGTACGGTGATGATTTCTCCGGATGGGGAACGTACGATGGGGACTTTCCTTGGCCCGGCCCCGACAATAACCCCGGATGAGATCACCGAGGAGATGCTAAGTAAATATCAATGTATTTATATAGAAGGTTACTTGCTCGTAAACGAACCGTTGGTTCGTTCTACGATGGAGAAGGCTAAAAAGTTGGGCTTGAAAGTAGCGCTGGATTTGTCGAACTTCAATATCGTGAATGCTTTTAAAGGAATGCTGGAGGATATCATTCCTAAATATGTGGATATTTTGTTCTCTAATGAGAGTGAGGCTGAGGCTTTTACCGGGCAGAAGGCTGCTGAGGCCGTACATACCTTGTCTGAGTTGGTAGAGGTCTCATTGGTCACTTTGGGAAAGGAAGGTGCCTTGATCGGTAGTCATGGTCAATTTTATTCTGTCCCGGCTGAGGGGGGCAAGCCTGTTGATACGACTGGCGCCGGTGATAACTTCGCCGCCGGATTCTTGTACGGTCAATCCATAGGAGCGTCTTTGGTACAATCCGCACGCATCGGATCGATGTTGGCGGGCTATGTGATCGACGTGGTTGGCCCGGAGATTCCGTATGATAAATGGGAACAAATAAAGTTAAAAGTAAAAGGGATATTGGCTTAGGCGGCGTATTATTCCTTACATTTATGCCGTTAATTAACTAAATATTGTATGTACAGATTGGTTCAACGAAGAGGAATTATAGGTTTATTTTGCTTGCTGTTCGTCGCAAGTAGCGTAGTGCCGGGATGGGCGCAAAAAGATAACCGCTTTGAGGTGAGTAAGAACCTAGACATTTTCAATTCTTTATTGAAAGAAGTAGAGATGTTCTACGTGGATTCAGTGGATGTGGATAAAACCGTTCAGCGGGGAATCGAGGCAATGTTGGCTGGTTTAGATCCTTATACGGAATACTATCCTGAGCAAAAAACGGAGGAATTGAGTCTGATGACGACCGGCGAATACGGAGGTATCGGTTCCTTGATCCGTCAGCGTAACAATGAGGGAGGCGTGATGATTGCCGAGCCTACCGAGGGAATGCCGGCCGATTTAGCGGGTCTGAAGCCGGGCGATCTGATCTTGGCGATCGATACGATCGATGTTTCCAAGGCGACAAACTCCCGGGTCAGCGAGTTATTGAAAGGTGTTCCCAATACGAAGATGGTTTTGACGATCCAACGTCCGGGCGAGAAGAAACCCCGGAAGTTCGAGATTACCCGTAAGCAGATCACGACACCTCAAGTTACTTACTACGGGGTTAAGAATGACAGTATCGGTTATATTTATCTAAAGGCATTTACTATCAAAAGTGCTCAAGAGGTGAAAGAGGCATTCTTGGATTTAAAGAAAAATCATAATATTAAGTCTTTGGTACTGGATTTGCGCGGTAACGGCGGCGGCGTGCTGGAAGGTGCCGTACAAATCGTAGGTATGTTCGTACCGAAAGGCAGCGAGGTGCTTTCAACGAAAGGAAAGATCAAGCAATGGGATCGTACGTACCGAACCTCTACGGAGCCTTTGGATACGGTAATGCCGTTGGCTATATTGATCAATGGAGGTACGGCTTCCGCCCCCCGGGATGGTTCCCCCATCAC
>OAVB01000080.1_pt1 | contig 91508 bp, 78 predicted proteins | sample 1516871 | NCBI WGS metagenome assembly OAVB01 (sample SAMEA2580069, study PRJEB22360) | human gut metagenome | biome: human gut; feature: human-associated habitat; material: faeces | place: Denmark | collected 2008/2010 | reverse complement strand
TAAAACTGTATACTATGTCTTTGCACTGTTGTATACTATGTTACTACACTGCACATATTATCCGCCAGCACGGCGACCCGCCGTTCCCAATTCGAGCAGATAGTTTGATAGAAAAACAATTCCAATGCCCGAATTAGGTGAATTTATGTTTACAAAAAATTATTTTTCACAAAAACAAAAAAAGGTTGGAAACTACTGCGGGGAGCAGTCGATTTCCAACCTTAAAATTTTGCATTAGTTTTTCATCAGGTTCTCTTTATTGCGTGCGGAACACGAATTTTACCTGCAAGCTTACCAAGAGCAAACACAAGAATAATCTCGGGAATGCACTTAACGGCAACACTGATGAATCTTGCCGTAAGATAAACTGTGTACGGTGTTGAACCGCCGCCGTAGAGTGTGTAAAGCCAGAAAGCCGCAAGGAATGTTTCAACGCAGAGCATATTTGTAAACCATGCAAGAACAACTCTGAGCGGAGTTACATTGTTCTTATAAAGAAACATACCGTAGATAAAACCTGTAATAAAGCCGTTGATTGTAAAGCCGGGGAAATATGCGCCTGTCGGGGCAATGATAAATGAAAGAATATCTCCCAAAGCACCGACAATTGCGGCAGGAATCGGTCCGAACATTACGCCTGTTACGGCAATGGGAAGGAACGCTGCGCTGAGCTTTACATTGTTTCCGAAAAACGGAAGTGTGCTGTTTGCAAAAAATCCAAGAACAATACGGAGTGCAAGTAGCATTGCAATTGCCGCAAGAGCGTAGATACTCTTCATTTCAAGCAAAGAGCTTTGAATTTTTTTGAGTTGTGACATATTTTTTACCTCCTGAATCTCTGTTGTTGCTTCAGGAAGAAAAAAGCGGACAGATTGCTCTGCCCGCTGAATTATATGTCCCAAAGTAACAGCGGGATGCGAAATCTGTACCGCAGGATAAACCTTTCGTTCTTGCGGCAACTCCCCGTCCGCAAAACACTTCACGCACAAATTTCTACTCTGTGATAGATGCCTTTCGACACCGTATGCTATTATACGCCTGAATTTGCTGTTTGTCAACCAAAAATTAATTTCGGGTTTACTGAACTGTTGCTTTTTTCTTCTTTGTAAGAAGGGCATCGAGGCTGTTGATAAGTCTTGAAAGCGGCTTGTAGATTATGAAAACAACTACCGAAATGATGAGTCCCTTAATGATGTTGAACGGACCTACGCAGTACAGGCAGAATGTAAATGTGCCGTCAATTGCAGGGAAAATTGCCTGTCCCATTTTGATAATTTCTGTAAGCGGCATAAATGACGAGTAGAGCGGAACAAGTACGAATGTGTTAAGAACCACACCGATAGCCGCCATTGCAACCGTACCCGTAAGCATTCCGACAATCGCACCGACTCTTGTTTTTTTGTACTTGTAGATGAAGCCTGCCGGCAGAATAAACGAACAGCCGATGAGGAAGTTTGCAAGCTCCCCTACTCCGCCTGTGCTTGTGCCTTTGATAAGGAACTTAACGAGGATTTTTACAAATTCAATTACTGCACCGGCAATCGGGCCCATGCTGAATGTTCCGACAAGAACGGGAACTTCGGAAAAATCGAACTCATAGAATGAAGGTGCGATGAATCCGAGAGGAAATTCAAAGAACATAAGAACTGCCGAAAGCGCCGCAAGCATTGCGGTTACGGCAAGCTTTGTTGTCTTTGCCGTGTTGTCTGAATTGATTGTTTTTGCTTTTGATTTTGTCATTACGACCACTCCTGAAAATTTATTTCGAGTTGTCGGGAAAAGAAAAATCCCGCTACAAATGTAACGGGATTGCGTACCAAAATAAAACAGACAAACCGCCTGTTCTGCCGCATCTTCTCGTATCCGGACTATAACCGTCGGTGTCTGAATTTCACAGACTCGGCAGGCTTTCACCTGTTCGTGGACTTTAACCACCGGTGGAGAATTTCACTCCGCCCCGAAGACAACTGTTGATTATATTATATGCCGATTTTCGGATTTGTCAATATCTCTTCAGGGTTTTGAGATATTTTTTCGTTTCATCGTCAATTCTGAAACTTTCAACGCATTTCCGAATCATTTTATTAAAGGTTGCATTATCAAGCGAATTTGACTTTATGTACCGCATAGTCTGTTCTCTGCACTTTGCAAGTGCTGTTGCAACAAGCCATGCCCTTGCCATACTCACATAATAATGCGGATTTTTCGCATTGTCACAACATTCAAGCACCGTGTCTATGTACTCATCTTCAAGATAATAGTCAAGCATCAGCACAAGACCTGCACGAATTATCCACGGATTGTCGCTTTTGGTGTATTCACAAACATGAGGAAAAAATTCTGATTTATACTTTTTCGTCTGCTTTAAATTTGCACAAAAGCCGTCGCAAACCGCCCAGCTGTCTATACGCTGTACAAAATCATCGCTGTACATCAAAAATTCTTCATAGCTTTCGGTTTTGAGCAAACCGATTACAATACCTCGCATTGTTTTTTCTTCATAAGAATTATCAGTTGTCTGCTCTAAAAAACTGCGTCCGTTGCCCTTAGAAATTTCCTTGCCGAGCTTTCGCATAACAGGCATTCTTACTCCGATAAAAAAGTCCTTGTCATTGTCGGGAATCAATGAGGAATGAAAGCTTCTGTACTTTTCATCGGCATATGAACGAAGTTCCCCTACGAAATCATCATAGTCATTTTTAGTCCAATTATCTCTTATAAGCTCCATAATGCACCGTTATTTTTGCTCATTCTTTCTTTTGCTGTCATAAATTTCACACGGTGAGTTCAGGTCAAGATATGCAATATCGTGGTGTGGCACTCTGTCCTCAACCGGCGGAAGCTGCATATAATCACCGAAAACCATTCTGAGATACTCGTCATAGCCAGACATACACGGCATTTTTATGCCCTCAAATGTGACATAATCAACGCCCGAATAAATGTGTTTCGGATACTCAATTTTCATCCAATGAGGGCCTGAACAAAGCTCCGTTACACACTTGTTTTTATCAAGCCTGTACTTAATCATATGCTTTTCGGCAGTTCTCCAAATCTTTTCACGGAGCTTTTTTCCTCTGAAAATTGAAAGCAAAGCCTTACTGCCTGCCCCCACAATTCCGCCGTGCTTTTCGGGAACAACCTGAGCCAAAAACAGCGAATAAAGCATTGTCCACACATACTGCATTTTGCGTGCAAAACGGCTGTCGGGACAAACATCAAGCGGAAAGACATCAAGCACAAGTCCGTGCGGAATATCAACCTCTGTCTGATTTGTCTTGACCATAGTGTAATTTGTGTCGGTTACGGTCATAAAAATATTGCCCGTGAACATATCGCTGTCAGTTTTGAGAAGTCGAAATCTTCCGTCTGCGCCCTGTTCATGCCAAAGCTTGTACAGCTTTTCGTAGTCCTCTCGTGGCAGCATAACATCAACATCATCATCCCACGGAACGAATCCGCCGTTTCTGAGCGCACCGATTAACGCACCGCCGATGAGATAGAATGTGAGATTGTTCTTTTCGCAAAAGTCCCTGAAATACACGAGCATATCAAGCTGTTTAAGCTGTAATTCACGCAAAAGTTCGGGGGTAAGTTCTACTTTTTCAGTCATAAGTATCTCCGTAAATATCAAATACGGGCGGAGATTATCCGCCCAAAAAATTATTTGTATGAATGACCGGGAAGTGTGTTTTCCCTGATTTTTCTTTTTACCTTTTCAATGTGTTCTTTCGCACCGCTGTTTTTGATTTTCTTCCGCCATGACGGAATCTGAATCAAACCTACAATCGTACCTATTCCGTAGGCAACATGGAGCAACGGAAAAATGAACGGCAAAAACACAAACTGAGGCTGAACATTTTTCATTGTGCAACATCCGACAGCATTTACAATATCAAACATTCCGTAGATTATCAAAAGAATGTACAAAAAAAGCGGAAGTCCGAGAAATGCAAGCACGGAACAGCCGAGAAGTGCCATTACAAAAAGAAACGGTGCAAAGTGAAAGTATGAAAGACAACCGGGACATTCCGAGAGTGTAAGTCCTATCCACCGTCCGTTTGAATACTTCTGCCTTATCATTCCGTGAAGGTCATTTCGTGAATGCTGATACGAAATAATATCGGGGCAACAGCACATCTTGTAGCCCGCCATTCTAATGCGGTAGTGAAATTCATTATCCTCGGTTCTGCCGAGATTTTCGTTAAATCCGCCGACCTTGGCAATAACCTCTCTGCGGTAAGCCGCATGAAAAAGGCTGTCAAGATATTCCTTTTGCGCAAGCGGCCGTCTGTACGAAGCAACCGAACTGCCGAACAGAGAATCCTCAGCCGCAAGCAAGGTAAGCTTCCAGCTTGAAACATTTGAAGTGATATTCGGTCTGCCGCCGCCTACAACATTTTCACCCTGCTTTATGTTATAAACATTTCGTGAAACAAAGTTTCTCGGAATTCTTGCGTGAGCGTCAACTCTTATGATAACATCGCCCTTTGCGGTCATCAGAGCGGCATTCCATGAGGTTGCCTGATTACGCTTTACGCATTGAACAACGGACACATTCCAAAAGCCGTAGTCGGTATCACGGAATTTTTCCATTTTTTCTTTAGTATCATCGGTTGACATACTGTCAACAAATACCACCTCAATTTTATCATGCGGATAGTCCTGAAGTGCAATATCCCTGAAAAGTCCGCTCAAAGCATTCGATTCGTTATAGGCTATCATACAAAGTGAAACTAACATATAATATCTCTGCTCCCTTCAAGCTCGAACAACCATTTTGCAGACATTGCAGAGGTTGTCAGAAAATAAGGTACGGCATAAAATGCCGGAACAACAAAAAAGCACAAAGCCGCCCAGCCGATAAAACCGATAAACAGCTTTATTGTGGGGATGAAGTTCTTTATTGAAAAAGCCATCATTCTCGGAAGATAAATTCCGAGCGGCAGATGTTCGTTAAAACCGTAAGCCAAAAATGTATAATGAACAAAAATAATGTAACACACCACAACAACCGCAGTGCTGACGATAAACGCCAAAACAAGCAATACAGCCACAACCACCGTGAGTGAGGGTGAATTGTCAATTATTTTATCCGAAACCGCACTAAGATAATTGAACACATTGAGCAGACCGCTTATGATAAAAAACAAGCCGACTGAAATTACATCAAGAATAACAGACTTAAAAAATAATTTCGGCTTTTTATAATAGTAAAAAACATCAAGAGAACTGCACTCTCTGCCCCTGACTACATTACACACACTTCTGTAAACTCCGTTTATGAGCGGCAGACACACAACAACAAAAGCAAAAAATACAAGCCCGAAAATCATTGTAAGCATCTGCTGAGTCTGATTCGGATTTTTTACATCATAAAGTCCTGCCACAGACATTGCAAGGCTGAACGCAAACAGCCCTGTCAAAAATGCAAGCACAGCGACCATTATCTCTGAGATAATTACCGACCGATTCCCCTCAAGAACCTTTTTTGCCTGTTTTCTAACAGTTTTTTCCGTATTCATTAGCATTCCCTTTTCATCTGAATTTGTTCATAACGAAACGCATTATTCTCCGTCAGTAAACATTCTGTACATTGCCTCAAGGCAAATCTGAGCGTGTTTAAAGAAGTTCTCCTTATTCATACTTTCGTCTGCATTGTGCATACGAACATCGTCATTTTTGAATGCAGGACCGAATGCAACACCGTGACCTCCGAGCATTCTTGCGTATGTTCCGCCGCCTGTGGAATAAAGCTCAGCCTTTTCACCTGTTACGCTTTCATAAGCGTCAGAGAGAAGCTTTACAAGCTTGCTGTCCTTATCGGCATAAAGCGGTTCTTCGTGATTGAGAACAGTAACCTTGAGGTCGCTGATTTTTGCAACCTTTTTGAACTGTTTGAGAACTCTGTTTCCGCTCACGGTAACGGGATAACGGATATCAAACACAGCCTTTGCGGTCTGTCCCTCAATATTCACGCTGCTGAGGTTTACGGTGAGCGAGCCCGAAACAGCGTCGCTCATTTTAAGACCGAGTGATCTGCCGTTTGTTTCCTTGTTGATTGCGTAGTCAATAAATGAACAGATTGAACCTGTTTCCTTTGTTGTGTAAACATTTGAGATAAGGTCAACAAGTGCTGCTGCGGCATTGTAGCCCTTGTCCGGTTCACACGCATGAGCCGCTTTGCCACGGCTGATTATCATAAGACCGTCAATGGTGTAATTAAATTCAAAATCACCGTCACTTGCGTCTGCAAGGCGCATGAGAGTCTGCTCATCATAGTCTGATGAATCAAGCATTACATACGCTCTGTCGGGAACTGCATTAACTGCTCTGCCTGCATGGAACTGGCTGAGTGTTGTTGCATTATTTAAAAGTGTGCTGACTTCAAGCTGAAGAATACCCTTTTCGGCAAAGCAAATGCCGTAGTCGCTGTCGGGAGTGAATGCCATGTCGGGAAGTGGATTTTTCTTGAAATAATTTTCCATATCCTCCATACCCGTTTCTTCACCCGTGCCGTAAATAGCACGCAGAGTGTTCACGCCCTTTACACCGCTGTCCTTGATTGCTTTCAAACAATAGAGAGTAACAAGAGCCGCACCCTTGTCGTCTGCAATTCCTCTGCCGTAAAGTCTGCCGTCCTTTTCGGTAAGCGCATACGGCGGAACGCTCCAGCTGTTTCCCGCAGGAACAACATCAAGGTGAGTAAGCACACCGCAAAGCTTTCCGCTGTCGCCAAGGGTTATATGACCGCTCTTGTCGGTTGTTCTCTCCCCTGTCAGTCCGAAATCTTCTGCTCTTTTAAGAATAAAATTCAAGGCATTATCGCACTCGTCATTCTTTTCACCGTCAACCGATTCAAAAGAAAGAAGTGTGTTAAGATCCTTTAAAAGTTCGTCTTTGAAGTCAAGTATTTTGTTTCCAAACATAATAAATACCTCCGTACTTAAATGCTGATTGTATCTTTATCAGTTCTTATTTTTTCTTTTTTTAACTGTTTTAACGGTCACAATAACCGCACAATAGATTAAAAATGCTCCGAATGCGCAAAGGCTGATTTTGACACCTGTTGAAAATCCGGGTGTTTCGTAGGTGAACACAATGTCACACTTTTCCCCCTTTGGAATCTTAACAGCCATAAAGCCGTAGTCAACCTTTTCAACATCTGCCGCCTTGCCGTTTACAGTTGCGGTAAAACCATCGCTGTAAGGAACGCTGAAAAACAACAGGTTATCGTCACCCTTTTTATTATTGTAAACAGCCTTAAAGCCGTTATCTGTATATTCAAATGAAGTACAACTGTTCAAGGCTCTGAGATTACAAACCTTTTTGTAATCTGAATTACTGTAATCAAACTTTTCCGTAATGCTGTCATAATCCTCCGGATGTTTGCCGTACAAAAGCTTGTACTTTTCATCGCTGTAGCCCGTAATATCGGAATACTTCTTCATAAGGTCACGGGGAAGAACCATTGCGTAGAGCAAAGCCTCTGACTTGTGTGCGTTCGTCACAAGGTCAAATTCTTCTTCGGCAATGAACTTATCAAAGGTGTATCCCATAGGAATGTAGTATTCGTTGCGGTAAATATCAAAACGGTTCTGCGTTCTGAGATATTTCCAACCCGGCATTCTTGTGTTGCCGTTTTCGTCCACGAATGAATTCAGACTTCCCGATTTTCCGTCGCCACGGTAATCAAAAAGATACTTACAACTCAGAAACGGGCGAAGTCCGTATACATCAAGGTCAGGTCTTGACGCAACATCCCTTGTAATTCCGAGTGCATCGTAAAACTGCATTATAGATGTTGAAACAGAACTCTGAAAGCAGTTAATGCTCTGAATCTGCCAGAACATTGCCGTGTTGTCAACACATTCGTAAAAATCACTGCGAACATTGTCAATATCGGCAATTGTGATGCCGTCACGCCTGTTTATGATATCTTCTTTGATGGCATTTGTACTGCTGCTTGAGAAATAGCCTGTGGCGATTATAAAATATGAGGTGAAAAGCGAAATGCTCAGGATACCAACAGTGAGCATAACCGTAAATCTCTTTTTGTTTCGTCTGAACTTTTTGATGATGAGAACGAACGCAAGCAGACTTAACAAAGCCATAAGAACATAGAGCCAATAGCGTTCAAATGTTGCCTGAGTGCCGATAACCGTATTTTGAATATCGCCGCTCTCCTCATCCGTATAGCTCACAGGCATAAGACCTATCAGCAGAGTTGCACCTACCGTAATTCCTGCCGACCAACGAATCGCCCTGTTCCAATCGGTTTTTCTGTTTTCAAACGCCTTGATTGTTGCAAGAACAAGCATAAGCACGCCCATATAGAACCATCTTGCGTAGTAAATTGAGCTGTTCATAAGCTGGAACATACTGTTCAAAACAGGCACACACGCAAACACAGCAAGCACGGCGAGAAGCTTTTTGAGCCAGCTTTTTCGGCAAACCTGAAAATATGCGATAACTCCCGTCATTCCGACAAGCGGCAACCATGCCGCAACAGACGCCCATCTGCAATTTGAGCCGGGTGTAAATACAGGGAACGCAGGCATATCTGCGGGGAAAAACAGGCTTAAAATTATCAGCCAATATTTTTGCGGTTGACTGTAGACAAGCGAATCCCAGCCGTTCGGAAGCTCGGCAAGCCTTGGGTTTCCCATTAAGCCGAGCACTGACGGCAGCAGTATGAATGCCGTTGCAAGGAATCCTATGATAACCTCAAGCGCAAGCAAGAGAAAATTTTTAACTTTAAATTTGTAGGTTTTGGTAAGTGTAATCATAAGAAAATAGATGATTACGAACAGAACCTGTCCCACAAAGAAGTAGTAGTTCACAACACAGGCGGAGAATACCGCAAGTGTGAACACTATTCTTTTTCCGTCATAGATGAATGCGTCAAGTGCCGCAAGCAACAGCGGAAACATTATCATCGGTTCATGAAAGTGGAAAAAGAACACATTGTAGATTGAAAATCCCGAAAATGCATACAGCAATCCGCCTACAAGAGCGAAATTCCTGTCAGCCACATATCTTTTCAAATAGAGATATGCGGAAAGTGACGCACAGCCGAATTTTAAAATCAGCAACGGTCCGATAAGATACGGTACAGCCTCACTTGGGAACGGAATTGTCAGCCAAAAGAACGGACTGCCAAGAAGATAAAAGCTGAAGCTTGAGAGCATATCAGTTCCGAGGTCAACATTGTGCATCCAACCCATATCACCGTTTCTTACGGCGTCATGCACAAGCTGATAAAACGGAATTTCCTGAACATTGAAATCACCGTAATAATAGAAAACACCGCCCCCCATTATGATAAACGGTAGAAAAAGTGCTGTTGCGGTTATAATTGATATAAGAAACACACGCAAACCAAATAGTTTTTGTGTTGGATATTTTTGCAAAATTCTGCTCGGCATAAAACCCTCCACGGAGCAAAAAGTCTGAAAAAATCTTTTTTTCGATAATTTCTTTACTTTTAAATTATGAATAGTATAATCAGTAATATAAATGTCCTTCACCGTCATTTATTCAAAAGACACCTACATATTCAATTCGGAGCAACGCTCTGCTTTGCTTGCAGAGAACATAGAACACTCGCATTTAGATTACATTATAACATAATGCGATACAAATTGCACTAATTTTTAGCAAAAAACAGGAGAAACTACCTATGAATATTTCACATTTTTACGCAATGCTTTCAAGAATGAGGTACATCAACCGTTGGGGACTTATGAACAACACACGCTGTGAAAACCTCAGTGAACACAGTCTTGATGTTGCAGTGATTGCACATTGCCTTGTTTTGATTCACAACAAGCGTTTCGGCGGTAATCTCAATGCCGAAAGAGCCGCATTGCTCGCACTTTTTCACGATGCAACCGAAATCATAACGGGCGATATGCCGACTCCCGTAAAATACTTCAACCCCGAAATCAAAAATGCCTATAAGGAGATTGAAACAACGGCAGGCAACAGGCTTGTGTCGATGCTTCCGGATGATTTTAAGGACGATATGGATAAAATCATCAAAATGAACGGTGCAGGTGACGATGAACTTAAAAAATATGTAAAAGCGGCGGACAAGTTTTCCGCACTCATAAAATGTATTGAAGAAATAAAAATGGGCAACAGCGAGTTTTCAAAGGCAAAAGAGGCAACCGAAAGATCAATTCACAATATGAATATGCCCGAAAACGAGGTGTTTGAAAAAGAGTTCCTTCCGTCCTTCTATTTGTCACTTGATGAACAGGATTGACAGTTACCGACAAAAAAATCAATATTTTCAGTCAGATTTTTCGCTAAAACTTTACGAAAAGGCAGATTTTAATTCTAATTTAGCATTAAAAGAAATTCTCATATGGTATAATAAACTATACTTATGTATTGTGTGCTTTTTACCCGATTGGAGGAGTAATATGCCAAATTACGAAAAAAGCAGTCCGAAAAGCGATTTTATTGACATAAGCTCAAATAAGCAGGTCAAAAAATTATATAATAAAAAAGGCAGACTTAAAAGAATTCTCTGCCTTGTGTTTTCAATAATCTTCCTGTTGGGCGGCGGCGGAATGCTCTACTACTATTCGTTCCTTGATACTCTCAACTTCAAAGAGCTTGATGACACAAACAACAACAACACGGCAGCTACCAACTCATCGGTTGCACCGCTTGAGGGCGACACAACACACCTTTCGCTTTCAGAGGGAGAGCTTCTGCAGAACTCCAAGGAGCTTAATGTTATGCTCTTTGGCGAAGACAATTCAAACGGCGATAAACACGGCAGAAGTGATACAATGATTATGATGACCATTGATAACAACCACAAAAAGCTTAAACTGACATCATTCCAGCGTGACACATATGTTTATATCCCCGGTTACGGATATGACAAGCTCAACTCATCTTATAACTACGGCGGAGCAAAGCTTTCAATTCAGACAATTGAAGCAAACTTCGGCATCAAGGTTGACCGTTATGCGGTTGTTGACTTTGACAGCTTTAAGAAGATTATCGACACCCTCGGCGGTGTTGATATAGAAGTTACTCAGGATGAAATTGACTACATCAACTATCAGATGTACAAGAACAATCAGGCTGACACAAGAACAACTATCACAGACGCACCGGGTACTGTTCATCTCAACGGTCAGGAGGCTCTTTGGTATGCTCGAAACAGAGGTCTTAAAAAGGGCGAGGACGGCAACGAAATCGGTCTTGACGGTGACGACTGGGACAGAACCTCAAGACAGAGAAAGCTTCTTGAAACTTTGTTCACAAGTATGAAAAGTGCAGACCTCGGTCAGATTGTTTCAATTGTAAGCTCTGTCGGTCCCCTTGTAACAACAAACCTCAAGAAGGACGAAATCACAGCACTTGTTTCTCACGCTCTCACATATCTTTCCTATGATGTAGAACAGTATTATGTTCCTGAAGAAGGTCTTTGGTACTATGATGATAAAACCGAAACATGGAACGGTGCAATCACATCAACAATCAAAATTTCAGACCTTGAAGAACAGAGAAAGAAGTTTGCAAGCTTCGTTTTTGAAGAATTGTTCACAGGCGGTACTTCTTCAAAAGAAACAACCTCCGCATCAAATTGAATATTGAACAAAATGCAGACAGCCAATTATCGGCTGTCTGTTTTTTACGGCGAGCCGCCGTACCCTATTCGTGAAGATAGTTTGTTTAATACAAAACATATTACACCCGAGCGTAACATTGCGGTTATTCGCTCTAAATTAGGGCGAGCCGCCGTTCCCTATTCGTGAATAAAGTTTGCGATATTAAAACATATTATGCCCGAGCGTAGAATTGTTATTATTCGCACGATTCAACAACCGCATTGCACATAAAACAAAAATGCATCAGGACCTTACTTGGAATCTGATGCATTTTATTTGTTTGATTATTATTCTATTTTCGTATAATAAATACTCAAAAACAGCTGATAAAATTCTGCCTCGCTGACATTGAATTCTGCGTACTTTGAACCCATTGTAACCTGACCGGGGACTGAAACCATATCAATTCCGTTCATACCGCCAAGCACAGCCTGCTGAGCAAGATATGACACCTTTGACGGGTTAAGATTTGTACATGAATACGGAGCGGACGCATTGAACAAATCAATCGGCGTGGTTAAATCTTCCTTTGTCTGCTGAAGAACCGTATTCATAAAAGACTGAATGTAAACCTTCTGTCTTTGCATACGCATATTGTTTGAATCGGTCTTGCTTGTATCACGGGTTCTGACAAAGCTTTCAGCCTGCTGTCCGACAAGGTGATAGCTTTCTCCCTCAACAAACTCCCCGATTGTTTCGGGTGACACAACATCAACACCGCCAACGCTGTCGTTGAGAGCGGAAATGCCGTCAAGGTCAAGCGAAAAGTATGTATTAATCGGAATGTTATAGAACAGCCTCTGAACTGAATTTACCGTATTTTCACAGCTTGATTCCTTACCGTCACCGTATGAATACGAAAGACAAATCTGCTGTTTTTCCGTACCGGCATACGCACCGCCTGCTGAATACATTGTGACATCAACCATCGAATCTCTCGAAATGTTGAAGAGCGTTATTTTACCGTTTGAAGTGTCGATTGACACAAGCATAAGCACATCCGCCTGACCGCCGCTCGCCTTGACTTTGCTGTTATTATTTTCGTCAAGGTTGCGCTTGTCAACACCGATACACAGAACATTCGTCACCTTTTCGTTGAACTGATATGTTTCACCGTTGTATACGACATACTTACCGTTTTCCTCGGTTTCAATGTCCTGTGGGGCGGTAACATGAATATCCGTATTAAACAGCTCGTTTCCGCCCTGATAAATCAAATACGCAACCGTGCCTACGGTGAGTATAATTAAACCAAGTAATGTACAGCCGATTGACAAAAGCACCTTTTTCCAGGTTTTCATCTTTCGATGCTTTGAATGGTGATGATGCGACTTTGATCTATGCTTTTTATAGTGATTTGTGGTGTTACTATTCACGACAATGCTGTCGGAATCAACTCCATACACATCTGTATATACTTTTTTCTTTTTCTTTATTAACTTGCTGTCCTTGAAAATATAACCTTCTATATCCAGCCTTGAAAGATTGCTTACATGCTCCTTACTGTTCTTTTCTCTTTTTGATTCAAGAATTTCCGGTGTATTCGGATCAAGCTTGTTTTCTATATTTTCAGTTGTTGCCTCAGCCGAACTTTCATTTTGTCGGTTCATCTTTCTTCAGCACTCCCTGCACAAGATATCTTCCGTCACCGCTGTTTAAGCATGTGCTTAAAACAAGAATTTTATCATCGGTAGTAAGCTCCGTATTTCTCTTGTTCACAGAAACAGAATGTGGGTTTTTAATCATATTGAGATAATCCGAAAATACATTGTCATTGGAAAAATCAAACGAATTCATAATGTGTCGGTTATCATATTCAAAAGCTGACACAATTTCGTATGTAAGCTTTCTGTCGGGAGTGTAAACATAGATGTATCTGTTCTTGTTAAAGAAATCGGCATCATAAAAGCGATGGAGCGTTGCAAACATTGAGCCGTTTGCCATATTATGACCGTAAAGCACAGTCACTCTGTCGGAATAATCACGCTTGTTGCACATCTGCGAATAGATACTGCCCGAAAAGCTGTAATTCTTATAAATATCGTGGTCAAGATATAAGTTATCGTCAAGATGACTTTGCAAAACAGGATAATTTACATTTGTATTCGGAATGTAAATCCACGAATAAATGTCGCTGTTCTGCTGTTGAAGCGACTTGAAATCAATCGGATTTTCGACCTTTTTCACATTGATTGACGGTGAAGTCACTTCTGTTGCAGAGGTTGTACCGTTTTCAATGCCTGACGCATACGAGCCTGCGATGTTATCAAGACTTTTTCGTTCGTTATTTTCATTTAAGTTTTTAACGACTATGTACGCAAGTGTGCCGATAATTGCAGCCACAAGCAAAATAATCAAAGCTATAAGAAATTTGTTTCTTTTTCTGCTCATATCAAAAACTCCCAATTGGTCATATTGTATCATTTTTGTGTCAGTATGTCAATTAATCATTACTTGTTAGTAAAATTTTATTACAATTTACAAACTACTACATCTGCAATACAAAACCTGATTATTCAAACATCTAATGAATAAAAAAGAGACTTCCTTATGAGAAGTCTCTTGATTTTTAGTTAAGGTTGGATTATTTGCTCTTTACAAGCTTAAATACAGCCGCACCGCAAGCCGCAAGAGAAAGAACTAAAATTGCATACGGTACAACATCACTTGCGCCTGTCTTTGGTGAAGTTGTTGAATCATCTTTCTTTGCCGTAGCTGTAGCAACAGGACCTGTTGTGCCGCCGCTGTTTGCCTTACGGTAATAAGGAGTACAAACAAGGTCACCTGAAATAATAATATTCATATTAGCATCTGTATACTTGCTGTCGGTTCTAAAAGGACCGCCCGAAATTTCCCAGTGGTCAAAAGTATAGCCGTCATAAGGAATCGGCTCAATGTAAACATGCTGTTCGCCGTTTTCGTCAATACCTGTTGTGAACTTATAATCACCGTTACCGCCCTCTGTCGGAATAACTTCAACCTTATATTTGAATGTATTCGGCTGAGGACTTACGGCAGCAAATGCGGGAACTGCCGACAATAACATCATCATAACTGCAAATAACACAGCAATTGTCTTTTTCATCACATAATCCTCCTAATTCAACCCATTTTAACTTTGGGATATAATACTATTCAAAAATTATACTTAATTATAGCACATATTCATTTATGTGTAAAGTCTAAAGGAACAAAAACATTTTTTAAATACAACCAAAAATATGGGCTGTTTCTTGTTAAAAACGCAAAAAATACAGCTTTTTTACACCGAAAGCTATTGCATATAAACTGCTGAAAATGTATAATAGAGGGGAGTAATTTTAATTACCTTGAAAGGAAAGCTATTATGAATATTTCATCAATACAAGAACAGATTCTCAAGCTGAAAAAGGAAAAGGATGTCTGTATTCTTGCCCACAGCTATCAGGCGCATGAAATTCTTGAAATTGCAGATTACACAGGCGACAGCTACAAGTTGAGTGTTGACGCAAGCAAAGCCGAAAACAAGAACATTCTTATGTGCGGTGTAAGATTTATGGCTGAAACCTGCAAAATCCTTTCACCTGAAAAAACTGTTTACCTTGCACAGCCTGTTGCCGGCTGCAGTATGGCAGACCAGATGGACAAACAGCTTATTTCTCAGGTTAAGAAAATGTATCCCGATTACACAGTTGTTGCATACATCAATACTACGGCAGAACTCAAAACGATTTGCGATGTATGCGTAACAAGCTCATCGGCTGTTAAAATCGTAAACAATCTTGACAATAAGAACATTCTCTTTATCCCTGACTGCAACCTCGGAGACTATGTTGCAAAGCAGTGTCCCGACAAGAACATCAAGCTTCTCAACGGAGGTTGTCCGATTCATGCCTGCGTAAATGTTGAGGATGTTAAAAAGGCTAAGGAGCTTCATCCGAACGCACTCGTTCTTGTTCATCCCGAATGCACTCCCGAAGTTGTTGCCATGGCTGATTATGTCGGCTCAACATCGGGCATAATGAATTATGCAAAGGAATCCGATGCAAAGGAATTCATTATCGGTACAGAAATCAGCATTGCCGAACATTTGCAGTATGAATGTCCGGACAAGAATTTCTACGGCCTTACATTAAAGCTCATCTGCCCGAATATGAAATCAACAACACTTGTTGATGTTTACAACTGCCTTAACGGCAACGGCGGAGAAGAAATCAAGCTTGACGATCAGACTATCACAGACGCAAGAAAGTGCATTGACGAAATGATCAGACTCGGCTGATAAATTACTTATGAACGCAAATCTGTTCGGGAGGACTAAATGACTTACAAAGCATTGATTGCAATGAGCGGAGGAGTTGACAGCTCGGTTGCCGCATTTCTTACCAAGGATATGGGATATGACGCAACAGGCATTACCCTCAAGCTCTTTGATAACGAAGATATCGGTGAAAAGCGAGAAAAAACCTGTTGTTCTCTTGATGACATTGATGATGCAAGGAGAGTTTGCCTCAAACTCGGCATTCCCTACTATGTCTATAACTTCAAGGACAGCTTTAAGGAAAATGTAATCGACCGCTTTATCAGAGCCTATGAAAACGGTACAACACCGAATCCCTGCATTGACTGCAACCGCTTTATCAAATTTGAAAAGCTCATTCGCCGTGCAGAAGAGCTTGACTTTGACTGCGTTGTCACGGGGCATTACTCGACAATTGAGTATGACAAGGGTGCAGACCGCTATTTGCTGAAAAAATCGGTTGACAGCACAAAAGACCAAAGCTATGTGCTGTACTGTCTTACACAAAGACAGCTTGCAAAAACACTTCTTCCTCTTGGCACATATACAAAGGAAAAGGTGCGTGAAATTGCAAATGAGCTTGGTTTGATAAACGCACGAAAACACGACAGTCAGGACATTTGCTTTGTTCCCGACGGGGACTATGCAAAATTCATTGAACAGTACACGGGCAGAACTTATCCTAACGGTAATTTTGTTGATACCAAAGGTCATATTCTCGGTGAACACAAGGGAATCATCCGTTACACCGTAGGTCAACGAAAAGGTCTTGGACTTGCACTCCCCCACCCTATGTATGTTAAGGAAAAGAATCTTGACAACAACGAGGTTATTCTCTGCGATAACAACGAGCTTTTCTCAAAGGAGCTTTATGCAACGGACATAAACCTCATCACCTGTGACAAAATCGACAAGCCGATTAAAGTCAAGGCAAGAGTTCGTTACAGCCAGCCCGAAAAGGACGCAATCGTTGAACAGATTGACGATAACACCCTGCACATTGTCTTTGACGAACCGCAAAGAGCAATCTCAAAAGGTCAGGCAGCAGTCCTCTATGACGGTGAATATGTAGTTGGCGGCGGAACGATTATATAAAGTTTTATAATTATGATGATTTTAGAGAGCGTGATTTTACGCTCTCTTTTTAGATTGATAGCATTGCGATTATATTTCAGGCAGGAAAACACGGTTCGCCCCTACAGTTTAACAATGACATTGTTGTATTTATAAAGCAAGTTGAATTACAAATATTGTACCGTTACTTGCGGGCGGATGATATCCGCCACTACTTCAAACCAACATAAAAAGTCGGCAAGACAGTTTAATTTGCGTACTGTCTTGCCGACTTATATTTTTACTTATTTACACTTTTTCAAAAAATGATTACCATGTGCCGACATAAGCATGACCCTTTGAGTCATACTGCGACTCTGTATAATAATTGAGCGAAGTGCCGTCAAAACCGATATCAATGGTCTGACTCGAACCGTTTGTGAAAATAATGTAATCAACAGTGTTCGGAACTTCAACCGAGTAAACCTTCTGACCATGGTCATTTGTGTTGAGATATGTCATCGCAACGCCCGGCCATGATTTTGTAGATGTACCGTCTTCAGCCCATGAGTAGCAGTAGAGTGTACCATCCCAGTTGAGTGAATCCGTAAACTTAACCGTATAGGTTGATGACGGAGTGGTTGTAGGCTCTGTAACAGGAGCTGTTGTTGCAGGAACGGTTGTCGGAGCAACTGTCGGCTCTTCTGTTGCCGGCTCGGTAACAGGGGCGGTTGTCGGAGTAACTTCCGGCTCATAGTAAGTGCCGACATTTCCGTGACCGTCAAGCTTTGTGACATACATCTGAATGTATGTTGCGTCTTTAACGCTTACGATATCATTCTCGCCGTCAGCGTCACATCTTGCGGCTGCGATAAGAGCCTTGTCTGAGAGTGTTATAAGCTTCACAATGTACTTCTGAACCGCTGTTGCGTCAAGTACATTAATCGCACCGTTGAGATTAACATCACCGATAAGGATTTTTTCCGTCGGCTGTGTAACGGGGGCTGTGGTAGGAGTTACCGTTGAAGGAGCAGTTGAAGGACGCTCCGATGATGTGTAAAGATAAACAACATTGATAATACCCGATGAAAGGTTGCCTGACGCATTTACGGGAGCAATAACATCTGTTCTGCCCGGAAGCGGAGAAGTTTTGTATGTATCGTCGGAAGAAACCTTTGACTGAATTAAAATTTCATCATCGGCAATCTTTTCACCTGTTGCGGCGTCAATGTGGCTTGTGATAACCTTGCTGCCAAAGCTGAGTTTCTTATCCTGAATCCATGCCTCGCCCGAAACAAGGTAGCCTGTCTCGTTTGCACCCGGCTCCTGCTGTGAGTCTGTGTGGAACATTACATATGAGCTTGGTGCAGGAATTGTGCATTTGAGCCATCCGTTGCCCTCACTTGTCATAACAGTTGCGTTGTTCCACTTGCCGTTAGGCTCTTCGCCGCCGTCTGTGTAAGCATAGCAACGAACATTTGACCAGTTGTTTGAGTTATAGTAGTGAACAACCGAACTTGTGCTGTCAAGTGCCTTATAAACAAAGTTAATGGTTGTGTTAGTACCGTTAAATGTACCTGTCGTGTTGGCAGGATACTTGTCTGTGTCAAGCTGATAGCCCTGAATTGATGTGAACGGAACGCTGTAGCTGTCGCCTTCACGATACTTTGTTGAAACGGTATCCTTAATTGACTCACCGTTTTCGTCAACATAATTTACCGTAACATAGCCTGAACGAATACCGCTGGAGCTGTAAACATAAGTTACATTGTAGTTCTTTCCGCCTGTAACAGTACCCGAAGTTACACCCTGAGTATCCTTGAGAGCGTAGTCATAAAGGATGGTTGTGTCGGGGTAAGTACGATATGTTGTACCGTCTGCATATTTTGCTGTTGATGTTTTGAGAACATTTCCGCTGTCATCAATATGTTTAATTGTTACCGTACCGAATGTTTTTTCACTAACCTTAAGGTTGTTGAATGTTGAACTCTGAACGAGCACACAGGCGCTGTTTGCGGGAACTGTATATGTGTTGCCCGAAACTGTGCCAAGACTTTTAAGACCTGCCGTCGTACCGTCTGCAACTACTGTCCAGCCGCTGCCGTCAAGTGTAATCGGCCAATCATTTGTTGAACTTGCGTTTACAAGAACACAAACCTTGCCCCATTCATTTGACTTGTTGTTTGAATATGTGTAAGCAACAACATCGCCGTATTTTGACTGGAATGAAGGAGTGTTGAAGGTTGAACTCTTCATCGGAGAATAGTTTTCTCTGATTTCAAGAAGTCCCTTGTAATAAGCGGCAACATCCGAGTAGGTCTTTACTCTTGACCAATCAATCTCATTTATTGCGTCGCTTGATTTGTAACTATTTGTATCACCCTGTTTTGTACGGCAAAATTCCGAGCCTGCCGTCATAAACGGGATACCCTGTGAAGTAAGGAGGAGTCCCATTACTTTCTTAACCTGTCCCCTGAGTGATGAAGATGTTGAATTCCAGCTTGATGAACCGTTACTCTTTACAATTTTATCCCAGAGGATAAGGTTATCGTGAGCGTCGGCATAAGCAATTGTCTGTGAAGGAGCCTGAGCCGAAAAGCCCTTGCCGGTTACACCGTTTGCAACCGTTCCGGTCTTATCGGTGTTGCCCTGAACAAATCCCTTATCGGAACCGTCTGTGCTTCCCTTAATTGCATCACGGTAGCTGTCGCAGAACATACCTACTCTTGAGTTGAGTGAACCTGCCTTTGACTGCGAGCAACCGTCGGAAATTGCAACTGAACCGCCTGTCCACGGTTCACCGTACATAAGAATCTTTTTACCCGAACCGTCTGAATAAAGTCCGTCAAGAGCAGAACGGATATCGTTCATTGTTGTGATATCGTGAATACCCATAAGGTCAAAACGGAAACCGTCAATGTGGTATTCCTCCGCCCAATACTTTACGGATTCAATCATATACTTTCTGTACATCAGCTTATCTGACGCAGTTTCGTTACCGCAGCCTGAACCGTTTGAATATGCTGATGATGAATGCATTCTGTAGTAGTAACCCGGAACAGTTCTGTTAAAACAGGAATCGGTTGAGAATGTGTGATTGTAAACAACATCCATTACAACTGAAATTCCTCTGTCATGAAGAGCCTGAATCATCTGCTTGAACTCAGTGATTCTTGTGTTGCCGTCATAAGGGTTTGTTGAATATGAACCCTCGGGAGCGTTATAGTTCACCGGATCATACCCCCAGTTACGGTTTGAAGAAGAACTTGCAACATCTTCCTTTACCGAACCGTAATCATAAACAGGCATAAGCTGAACGCAGTTAATGCCCTGCTCAACGAGGTAGTCAATGCCTGTTGAAACGGCTGATGAACTTGTGTCTGAATTAAGAGTTGTTCCGCCCTCGGCAAATGCAAGGTACTTGCCCTTGTTGTCCTCACTCACACCCGAGTTTTTGGAAACTGAAAAATCTCGCACATGAACTTCCCATACAGCCGCCTCGGATGCGCTGTTAAAGAGAACATGCTTATCGTCCGACCAACCGCTCGGATCGGTTGAGTCAAGGTCAACAACCATTGTACGGTTGCCGTTTACACCGACAGCCTGTGAGTAAACATCCTGTGTTTCCTTGGTTGTGCCGTTTACTGTTACAAGATATGTGTAATATTTGTTTTTGTAATCACCGCTCAGATTAAGTGACCAAACACCTGTTGAGCTGTCTTTTTTCATATCATAGGTGCCGATTGCCGAAGCGCCCGCCTCGTTGTCAGAACCTGTTGTGTAGAGCTTGAGCTTTACGGATGAAGCATCAGGTGACCAGGTTTTCCATGTTGTGGAAGCTTTGCTGTACACTGAACCGAGTCCCGATTCGTTATACGCTTTGCTTGCATAGCTTTCAAGATAGTTTGCATTGTAATAATTGCCTGCTGAAACCGATTCATCGCTTGTTACTGCCGCATTTGAGGCAAAGACCGACATACCTGCAATCATGGACAGAGAAAGAAGAATCGATAATGGTTTGCGTAATCTCATATTTTCACTCCTAAATATTATTTCGCACAAAGTACCGCACGATAACTATATTTTAACATTTATAAATACCGTATTTTTCCTATTGAGAACTAAAAAAGCATCCTAAAGCCAAACTTTAAGAACGCTTTTTATACATTATGCACAAATAAAGACTGATGCAAAGCAATAATCAGCTATTATTATTGCAATATTTCAGCAATTAACTGTTATTGTTTTGTGATTCACCAAATAATCAGCTGCCTGCCGATTCATACGCTTTTATTCCTCTGTTCCACACAATCAGCGAAATTCCGAACAAGGCAAGCGAAATCAGTACAGTTCCCAAAACACAGAACCAGCCGTTTTCACCTCTCAAAAAGAAGCTTGCAGGATAGTAAGCCGTAAAAGCAAACGGAATAACATAGGTAATAATCACCTTGATAAAATCGTTGTAGATTGTAACGGGATACTTTGCAAAATCGTTTACGGCATAAAACATATGCGTAATGTGACCGCTCTGTTTTGTCCAGAATGAAATTGCGGAAGTGAGAATTTTGACCGAGGTGTAAATCAGCACGGCAAACGGAACAAGCAAGAGCAAAATCAACGCTCTCTGCCACACAATATTTGCTCCGATTCTTATAAGGCTGTAGGTAATCAGAATTATGCCCATAAGAAGTTCGCCGAAAGCATCAACCTGAAACTTTTCAACAGTCACATAGAAAAGGCTGTTAATCGGTCGGGTGAGGTACTTGTCAAAATCGCCCTTGCGGACAATGCTGTAGCCAATCATCCACAGGTTGTCAAAGAACATATGGTCAATCGCTTTCGGAATAAGACTGAAACCGTAAATAAACAGAATCTCGTCAAATGTCCAGCCGGCAAGGTCGGGAATCTGTGAAAAAATTATTCCGATAAAAAGAATCTCAACAGCCTGACCAAGCAGAAATCCGATTGCACCAACGGTAAAATCCACCTTGTATTCCATAAGTCTTTTAAGGTGCTGTGAAATAAAAATACGGTGAAGTCTGAATACTCTTTTCATAATATCAGCCTCCCTGTATGCAAAGATGCTTCATTGCGAAATGCCATATCAGCTTTGAAACAAGCACAAAAACTGCGAGCCATAAAGCCTGCAAAAGCATTGAAAACGCAATTTGAAGCGGTGAATACATATTCATATAAATCATTACGGGAGTGTAGGAAAGGCTTGCAAACGGCAGATATGTAAGCACGGTCTGCAAAACATCGGGCATGAATGCAAGCGGAATTGTACTGCCCGAAAGGAATCCTACGATAACATCCTTGATTAGGTTTGTTCCCCACAAATTCTTGAGGAAAAACGCAAGAAAGCCGTAGCAGACATTGAAATAAAAGTTAATAAGATATGCAAGCTGAAGTGACACAAAAAACAGCACAAAGCTTAAAATATTAAACTGAACCGCACCCGTAATTACAAAGCGGTAAATTTCAACCCCGAGGACAATCGGCACAAACATAATCGAGTAGTTAATCACCTTGTTGCCGAGTTCCTGAAAAAGAAAGCACATATCAAACGAACATGGCTTAATCATTCTCATACTAACCGAACCGTCAACAATTTCTTCTCCGAGTGCAAACGCACCGTCACTGAATGAAAGGTAGCCTGTCAGGAATGATATGAACACATAAACGGTCATATCTTCCATTGTAAAGCCCATAAAATTCTGATTTTGCGAGCTGTTAAAAACGGCTTTCCAAATAAAGTACATTACAAAGCATTTGAAAATTTCACCGATAAGAAAAAAGATGAAATTCGCCCTGTAAGCCATTGCACTCTGCACACCTGCACGAGAAAACGGCGAGTAGGTTTTAAAGAGTTTTTTCATCTACACACCCTCCTTGTAAATACGGCGGATGATTTCTTCAATATCGGCATCTTTAACGCTTATGTCGCTGACATCAATGCTGTTGAGGGTGTATTTGAGAACCTCCTGAACAGACACTTTCTGACTGTTGAAACGAACCTTAACTTCAACACCGTCACTTTCAACGGCGAGGTCATCGTCCGAAAGCGAGAAAGTTTTTGCATAATCAAGAGCGGAAAGTGAGTCCTGATTTTTAAGTTCAAAGCAAAGCTCACGCATTTGTCCGTACTTGTGCTTCAAATCATTGATAGGACCGTCATAAACCTTTTTGCCTTTGTCAATCATAACAATTCGGTTGCACAGAAGTTCAATGTCGGAGAGGTCGTGGGTTGTGAGAATAACAGTTGTTCCCTCCTCCTCATTGATTTTCTGAATAGCCCTTCTGATGTTATCCTTAACAACAACATCAAGACCGATTGTCGGCTCGTCAAGAAAGAGAACCTTGGGATTATGCAGCATTGATGCGGCAATGTCTGCCCTCATCCTCTGACCGAGTGAAAGCGTACGAACAGGACTTGTGATAAAAGATTCAAGGTCAAGCACTTCATTGAGAAATGCCATTCGCTCTTTGTAGTCCTTATCAGAAACTTCATAGATTTCTTTCAGCACGGCATAGGTTTCACGCAATGCCAAATCCCACCAAAGCTGAGTTCTCTGACCGAACACTACACCGATTTCTTTAACATATTCTTTTCTGTTTTTGTAGGGAATCTGACCGTTAATCATACACTCACCCGAAGTCGGGGTAAGGATACCCGTGAGCATTTTGATTACGGTACTTTTGCCTGCACCGTTAGGTCCGATGAATCCCAGAATTTCGCCCTTTTCCACCTCAAAGGAGATGTTATCAACAGCCGTTATAATCTCCGTTTTGGGTTTGAACAGTGACTTTACGCTGCCCTTGAGGCCGGGCTCTTTGATAGTCTTTTTGAACTCTTTTCGTAAATTTTGAACACTTATCATATTCTTCTCCTCATTAACCAGTTGCCCCATTGAAAAGACACGAGTTTCAAAAAGGATACTGAAAATTTGCAGCCTTTTAACGGATAATATTGTAGCATTCAGCCGAGTAGCAAAGCAAGTATATATTAGTTTACATTCCACCGAAAAATCAGTTTTCACGGCAACTGTCGGTTGCATTGCTCAATGTTCAATATTCAAGGCTGTGTTTATTGCTTTTAACGGCTAAGCAATATTTGCACAAACAACCACAAGTTAAAGTCTGTACAACCCGATTATACAGGAATTATATAACATTTGCAATACTTTATTACATATTATTAAGATTTTATCGAACTAAAGTTTTTATTGTTATATAATTCTTTAACTGTGGTTTACATTCATTTGTCATTATGTACAATTTATTACTGATACATCACTATTTGTTTACAAATCAACAATATTTTTGTAATAATATTGACAATATCGCAACATAATAGTATTATTATCTTGTGGCCGGTTATCATCCGGAGGGAAAAATGATAACCTACAAATTGAATCATACACCCGAAGACGGATTTAACACCTTTGGGATAAGCGCATTTTGCGGCAAAAAGCTTATAAAATCCGTGTCGGGAATCAGCGAAAGCTTTCGTGAAATGACGGAGCTTGTCGAAATGTGCAACGAACTTGAGCTTGAACTCTGCCAGCTTGACGACATCATCGAAGATTATCTTACTGATTTCACACTTTAATTTGCAAAGACTTTAACTTTTGTCATAATCGTGGTACAATAGTGTTTAATGTTCTATCAGACATTATATATCAGACAATAAGGTGATATCATGATTTGCAATTTATGTCCGAGAAAATGCGGTGCGGTTCGTACTGCCCACAGCGGAAACGGATTTTGTAAAATGGGAGAACTGCCCGTTGTTGCAAGAGTTGCTCCGCACTATGGCGAAGAACCGTGCATAAGCGGCACAAAGGGCAGCGGAACTGTTTTCTTTTCGGGCTGTACAATGAGATGCGTGTACTGCCAGAACTACGAAATTTCAAACGAGGACGGCGGAAGAACAATCACTCCCGAAAGACTTGCCGAATGTTACAAAGAACTTGAGGACAAGGGAGTGCATAACATCAACCTTGTAACGGCTGACCATTTTGCACACGCTGTTGTTAAAAGTCTTGAAATTTACAAACCGAGAATTCCGATTGTATATAACTGCAGCGGATACACAAGTCCGAAAACTCTCAGTATGCTTGACGGACTTGTTGACATTTATCTTCCCGACTTTAAATATGCAGATGATTTTCTTGCGGTAAAATACTCTTCCGCACCGAATTATGTCAACACGGCTGTTGCCGCAATTCACGAAATGACTTTTCAGGTTGGTCTGCCTCAGTTTGACGATGACGGCATTATGAAAAAGGGCGTTATCGTAAGACATCTGATTTTGCCTGCCCACACAAAGAACAGTTTTGAAGTGCTTGATATTGTAAAACGCAGATTTGGCGATCAGGTTTTGTTAAGTCTTATGTGTCAGTACATTCCTATGGGCAAGGTCAGCGACAGTGAGTTTTCAAGAATTAACCGTAAAATCACACGCAGAGAATATGACAAGGTAAAGCTTGAAATGATGCGACTGGGAATTGACGGCTTTACACAGGAGCTTTCTTCCGCAGATGAAAGCTATGTCCCCGAATGGGATTTTGAAGGATAATTTTGTCAGTTCGGTCATCTGAATTCCTCTTCATTTTTCAATTGGTATTGTTTACTTGGTATTATTCTCTTAGTCTTTTTCTATGGGTATTATTAGGCTTCAAATTCTGAAGTAGTCCCCTTCAAAATCTGAAGGGGACGGGTTCAAATTCTGAAGGGGGCAGGTGCAAATTTTGAAGGGTATGAGTTCAAATTCTGCACCCCTAAAATACGAATTTTTACATTCGATTTTACCGCCCGTTAAAAACAATTAAATTAACATAAAAACGGAGAGCATCTTGCCCTCCGTTTAATTTTTATTAAAATATCTTACTGCTTTTCCACCGTTTGTGACGGTTTTACATACAGGGTTTTGTTGTTGACATAAATCACCATACCCGGTTTTGAGCCGTTTGGCTTTGACACATAGCGAACAAGTGTGCAGTCAACAGGAACCTGACTGCTGTTTCTCGCCTTACTGTGATATGCCGCAAGCCGTGCCGCCTCATAGATTGCCGTGTTGGAAATCTCTTTGCCGTCCGAAACAACAATTACATGAGAACCGTGAATATCCTTTGTGTGCAGCCACATATCGTTCTTTGATGCTGTTTTCAAAGTCAGCTTATCATTCTGGCGGTTGTTTCTTCCTACAAGGATTTTAAAACCGTCGCTTGATTCAAATTCGAGCGGCGGCAAAGTTGTCTGACGGGGCTTTTTGCCCTTTTGAACCTTGAGATAGCCCTGCTCGGTAAGTTCCTCACGAATTTGCGCAAGGTCTTTTTCATTCTCCGCACGGTCAACCGTATCGAGAACCGAGTTAATATAATCAAGCTCTTCCCTGCCCTTTTCAAGCTGTTCTTTGAGCATAATTTCGGCATTTTTAGCCTTGCGGTAATCCTTGTAATACTTCTGGGCATTTGCCGAAGGTGAGATTGCCGGATTAAGCTTTATGCGTAAAATTGCGTTGTTCTCATCGTAAAAGTTTTCAACATCAACATACTCCGCACCACGCTCAATGCGATAGATATTTGCCTGTAAAAGGTCACCGCATATGCGAAGATGCTCACGGTCTGCACAGCGTTCAAGCTCACTCTTCTGCTTTGCAATTTTTCGTGCAAGCCTTTCAAGTGTGTTGTTCAAAAGCTTTGTAAGGCTTTGTGATTTCACCCTCATTCTGTCACGACTGTCACGAGCCTCATAGAATCCGTCAAGCAAATCGGAGAAGCTTTCCTTACTCTCAACCTTTGCAAAATCGCCGTACTGCTCAACGTTCATAAAGCAGAAGTCCATAGGCTTTCCGTCCTCACGATAAACCACAACAGGCTTGCCCGAACAATCGCTGCAAACGCTTTTCAGCTTTTCAATTTCAACTGCGAGTCGGTCAAAAAGCACACCCTCAATTCTGTTTGTTGCGCCCTCCATAACCTTGTATTCAATCTCACGGCATACAATCGGAGAAACGCCCTCAATTGTCCTTAACAGCGCCTTGTTAAGCGGCATTTCCGTGTCAAGATTTTTTACGGCTGTACACACATCAAGCACCGAACATTTAAGCAGATTCAGCTTGTTCTGCGATTCGGGAAGTTCGTATTTTATATTCGGCAGTACAAGTCTTTTACTGCTCATTGTAAGATCTACACGCTTGAGTGAATCGATGATGACGCCGTTTGAATCGACAATAATTATGTTGCTGTACATACCCATAATTTCGCATACAACAGTTATCATCACAGTATCGCCGAGTTCGTTCACGCACTCGAAATCGAGCATAAGAACACGGTCGCAACCGTTCTGGCGAAGTCCCACAAGCTTTCCGCCGCCGATTCTTTTTCGCAAAAGCATACAGAACATCGGAGGTTGTGCAGGATTTTCGGGTGTTGACGAACAGAAGTTCACTCTCGGTGAATTTGCTCGTGCAGAAAGCAACAGCTTTTTGTTGCCGGAAAATGTTCTCAGCCCGAACACAAGCTCTTCTCTGTTCGGCTGATAAATCTGCGACACCCTTGCACCGAGAGCCTCTTTTTCTATTTCACTTTTAATATGTCTTAAAAAAATTCCGTCAAGCGCCATAGTAACTCCGTAAATTATTTGTGATATTTACCGTTTGATGAAATCTCAAACGCACGGTAAATCTGTTCGCTTAAAATCATTCTTGCCATTTGGTGAGGGAAGGTCATTCTGCTCATTGAAAGACGGACATCTGCCCGCTTTTTAACCGATTCGTCAAGTCCGTAGCTGCCGCCGATAATAAAATCAACGGTGCTTTTTCCGCTCACGGACGCATTGTCAATCAGCTTTGAAAGCTCCTCACTCGACATAGACTTTCCCTCAATACACATTGCAACAACATAATCCGAAGGCAAAATTTTTTGCATGATTCGTTTTCCCTCAGAGAAAATAACCTCATCAATCTGCGATTGGTTTGGTATGTTGTTCTTAATGCGTTCTTCCGAAAGCTCAATAATATTGAATTTACAAAATGCGGTCAAGCGTTTTGCATACTCTGCAATTGCGTCGGTAAAATATTTTTCTTTGATTTTGCCGATACAAATTATGTTAATCTTAATCATATTCCTCTTGTTTGTTTAAGGTTAAAAGATGATGGCTTTTGTTGTGCTTACACTCGGAGCAACATCAAGCGAATAATCACTTTTGTATTTCATTCCGTTTGATGTGAGCAGGTCTACGGATGTTGACATTGCAAGCGGAACGGTATTATTTTCTTCGCTGAGATGGCCGAGCATAAGTCTTAAAGTTCCCTTTTCAACAAGGTTAACAAGTTCTTTTGCACATGCCTCATTGGAAAGATGTCCTCTGTTTGAAAGGATTCTCTGCTTTAGCGGATAAGGATAAAATCCGTTTTTGAGCATATTGATATCGTGATTTGACTCAAGCACAACAAAGTCGCTCTGCTCTGCGGCAGTTCTGACATCGGGCAACATAACGCCCATATCGGTTGCTATAAGTGCGGATTTTCCGTCGGGAGCAGTAACACGGTAACAACAGCTTTCCGCCGCATCGTGGGGGGTGTCAATTCGCTGAACACGCATATTGCCGATTACAACCTCGTCAGTTATAACATCTGCATCTGTGTTTGGATCAAGCTTATTACCTGCCCTCAAAGCATTGAGCGTACCAAGACTTGAATACACCTTAAAGCCGTAACGCTTTGCAAGCACACGCAACGCACTGCAATGGTCAGTATGTTCGTGAGTTATAAAAACCGCCCCGATACTGCCCATATCAAGTCCGTTTGCAAGCATGGCATTTTCAATCTGCTTGCATGAACGACCTGCGTCAATCAGTACGCCTTCGCTTGCCGAACCTATGTAGTAGCTGTTACCCTTACTTCCGCTGAACAGCGGTACTGCTCTTGCCAAAACAATCAATCCTTATCTTTAGTATAACGAATATGATAACACAAATTTTAAAATTTGTAAATTATCTCACAAAAAAGCCGTTCTCACAAAGAAAACGGCTTTGATTTCTAATTAAATTTTAGTCAGGCACCGAGCTCTTGCTCGTTGTCTCCTGTAAAATACACCTTTTTGATATCTGCACCAAGTCCTCTGAACTTTTCAACAACATCTTCATATCCACGCTCAATGAACTGAATATTTGAAATCTCTGTTGTACCGTTAATTTCAAGAGCGGCAATAATCATAGCCGCACCTGCACGAAGGTCGGTTGCCTTAACGGGAGCCGCTGTGAGCGGAACACCGCCCTCAATGATTGCAAGTCTGCCCTCAACAGAAATCTGCGCACCCATTCTGATAAGCTCGCTGACATACTGATAGCGGTTATCCCAGACATTCTCGTTGATGATGCTTGTTCCGGGAACGCTCATAAGCAATGCGGCAAACTGCGGCTGACAGTCTGTCGGGAAGCCGGGATGCGGCATTGTCTTGATATTACAGCGCTTTAGCGGAGCAGATGACGCATCAACCTTGAGAGCCTCATCATATTCCGTAATCTTAACACCCATCTCACGCAACTTTGCGCTGATTGATTCAAGATGCTTCGGTGTAATATTCTTTACCGTAATACAACCTCGTGTTGCGGCGGCGGCACACATATATGTTCCTGCCTCAATCTGGTCGGGAATAATCGAATAAGTAATGCCGTGAAGATACTCAACGCCACGGATTTTGATAACATCCGTACCTGCGCCCCTGACATCCGCACCCATTGAATTAAGGAAGTTCGCAAGGTCAACAATATGCGGTTCTCTTGCGGCATTTTCAATAATGGTCTGTCCCTTTGCCTTTGATGCGGCAAGCATAATGTTCATTGTTGCACCAACGGACACAACATCAAGGTACACATGTGTACCGACAAGGCTGTCGCATTCTGCCTCTATAATCGCACCGTCAACAAGCTGAGTTGTCGCACCGAGAGCCTCAAAGCCTTTAAGATGCTGGTCAATCGGACGCACGCCAAAGTTACAGCCGCCCGGAAGAGCCACCTTAGCCTTGCCGTACTTGCCCAAAAGTGCGCCGAGAAGATAATATGACGCTCTCATACCTCTTACAAGGTCGGTCACAGCATTGCATGTGCGGATTTTTGTAGGATCAATATATAAGGACGAACGGTTGATTCGTCTTACATTAGCACCCATCTGCTGAAGAATTCTGCTGATAAGTGATACATCGCTGATGTTAGGAATATTTTCAATCTGGCACGGTTCATCACAAAGAATAACTGCCGGAATAATTGCAACGGCTGCATTTTTCGCACCGCTGATTGTCACTTCACCCGATAATGGCTTTCCGCCGGTAACTACGAACTTCTCCAATTGTTACACCCCAATTAATGTGTAGAAGATACTTTTAACTAAATAAGCTAAATATCTGAAAATGTATATCTATATAGTGTATAAGTAAAAATCGAAAATTATACGAATCTAAAATTCATAATGAGAACTAATTTGTTACATTTTATTAAAAACGAACCCACTCGGTTACGCAGATGTAATTTAACAATTCTCTTACAGAAAATGATACTACAAAATTGTAGTAAAGTCAACGGAATAATAAAACTGTAATCTATTTTTGGGCAAGTTGTACTCAAATTATTAATTTGTTGCTTTTTTTGTTTTTAATATAACCAACCATGCTTTTTTAAACCGTTTTTTCCTAAAAAGAAGTAATTAATCAAAGCGATTTTTTGTAAAATTATTACAAATTGAAACAAGTGTTATTTTCGTGTTATCATCAGACATCTGAGCATTTTACAATTCAAATTGAACACAGAAAAATATCGTTCCGTTATTCCTATTATAATTTTACACCTTCAATCTTCTTTTTTCAAATTTAAAATTAACTTTCTATACTATATATACTTTCCAAACGGACACAATAAACAAGTGAAACTTTGGGGCAAAAAAACTTGAAAAACATTACATTTTTTCGTGTGTGTCTATTGACTTTTTAAAAAGGGAATGATATATTATAATTAACATATGAGCATATCTTCATATGTTCAAGTATAACTTTTAACCTGAGAGAAAATTAAAGGGGACGCCTATGGAAAACAAAGAAAAAACAACCACTCCCGAAATGCCCGACATTGATGTGCTGTTTGAGCTTGCAGACCTTTTTAAGGTTTTCGGTGATTCAACCCGACTTCGCATTATGTACACCATTTCGGAAAATGAAATGTCGGTGCTCAACATTGCTGAAGCTCTCAGCATGGAGCAAAGCACAATTTCCCACCAACTGCGTGTGTTAAGGCAGAACAAGCTGGTGCGTGTTCGCCGTGAAGGAAAGCAGATTTATTACAGCCTTGACGATGACCATGTGAAACGAATCATAGAAATGGGACTTGACCATGTTCTTGAATAAGGAGGGAGACATATGAGGTACAAATATCAGCTTGACAATCTCAACTGCGCTCATTGTGCAGGCAAGATTGAGGCTAAAATTGCAGAAACAAACGGCTTTGAGGATGTGAGCTTCAATTTTGCGACAAAACTTCTCAATTTCAAAAGTGAAAAGCAGAATCCTGTTTCCGAAATTCAGGCAATTTGCGACAGCATTGAGGACGGTGTAACCGTTGTTGACAAAACTCCGAAAACCAATCTCAAAAAATACACCTACACTTTAGACAATCTAAATTGTGCTCATTGTGCAGGCAAAATTGAGGCTAAAATTGCAGAAACAGACGGCTTTGAGGATGTAAGCTTCAATTTTGCGACAAAACTTCTCAATTTCAAAAGCGAAAAGCAGAATCCTGTTTCCGAAATTCAGGCAATTTGCGACAGCATTGAGGACGGTGTAACCGTTGTTGACAAAACTCCGAAAACCAATCTCAAAAAATACACCTACACTTTAGACAATCTCAATTGTGCTCATTGTGCGGGCAAAATTGAGGCTAAAATTGCAGAAACAGACGGCTTTGAGGATGTAAGCTTTAATTTTGCGACAAAACTTCTCAAATTCAAAAGCGAAAAGCAGAATCCTGTTTCCGAAATTCAGGCAATCTGCGACAGCATTGAGGACGGTGTAACTGTTGTTGACAAAACTCCGAAAAATGATATCACAACAAAGGCAGAACCCGAAATCACGAAAAAGAAAATCAACCATGACACAATCTTCATTACAATTTCAATTGTACTTGCTGTAGTGTCCGAAATTCTCCACCTTACACTTGACGGTGTTACGGCTGTTCATTATGTTGTACTCGCAGCGTGTTTTGTTGCAACACTTCTTTCGGGTTACAAGGTATTCATCAAGGGTGCAAAAAACATTCTAAAGCTAAAAATTGACGAAACAACGCTTATGTCTGTTGCGGTAATTGCGGCATTCTGTCTTGGAGATTTTGTTGAGGCGGCAATGGTAACAATCCTCTTTTCTATCGGTGAAATTTTTGAGGATCGAGCAGTTGACGCATCCCGCCGTGACATTGAAAAGCTTGCAAACATTCGTCCCGATACAGCAACAATTATTGTTGACGGTGCGGAACAGATTGTTCCTGCCGAAAGCGTTGAAATCGGAAGTATCATTGAAGTCAAGCCATACGAAAGAGTTCCGCTTGACGGCATTATTATTAAAGGTAAAACGACTCTCGACACATCGGCTCTCACAGGCGAAAGCCTTCCTGTTGATGCAGGCGAGGGCAGTGAGGTACTCAGCGGCGCAATCAACGGCAGTAACCTTATTACTGTCAAAACCACAAAGCATTTCGGCGACAGTACCGCAACAAGAATTCTTCAGCTTGTTGAAGATGCCGCCGCTCAAAAGGGCAACAGCGAAAAGCTTATTTCAAGATTTGCCTCTGTTTACACACCGGTTGTTGTACTCATTGCAGCTGCAATCGCAGTAATTCCTCCGCTTTGCGGACTCGGAGCATTCAGCGAATGGCTATACCGTGCGCTTGTTTGTCTTGTAGCGTCATGTCCGTGTGCTATTGTTATTTCCGTACCTCTCTCCTACTATTCGGGTATCGGTGCGGCATCCGAAGTCGGTGTACTCATCAAGGGCGGAAAATATATTGAGGCTCTTGCAAAAGCAGACACATTCGTATTCGATAAAACAGGCACGCTCACAAGCGGCAAGCTCAGCGTAAACAAGGTTAATACTGTCGGTTCATACAGTGCCGACGAAGTTCTTGCTCTTGCCGCTGCAAGCGAAAAATATTCCGCTCATCCGATTGCATCCGCAATCAGAGAAAAGGCAAACGGTCTTGAACTTCCCGAGCTTTCCGACTACAGCGAAAGTGCCGGTCACGGAACAAGCGCAGTTTATAACGGCAAAACTATTCAGTGCGGCGGTTCAAAGATTCTTTCGGACGAGCAGAAGAAGATTGCAAATAAAGACGATTCTGTTTTCGTAATTTATGACGGTCAGCTTATCGGTTCGCTCAATGTCAGCGACACAGTAAGACCTGAAGCAAAAGAGGTTATCTCACAGCTTAAAGCGCTCGGTGTCAAGAACACGGTAATGCTCACGGGCGACAGACAACAGCCTGCCGAAAATGTTAAAAACGAACTCGGACTTTCCGAATGTCACGCAGAGCTTCTCCCTGCTCAAAAGCTTGAGCTTTTCAAGGGCTTGAAATCAAAATCCAAAGGTGCTTGCTTTGTGGGTGACGGCATCAATGATGCCCCTGTTCTTTCGGCAAGCGACTGCGGTATCGCAATGGGATTCGGCAGTGAAGCCGCTATTGAAGCGTCAGACGCAGTTCTCGCATCAGGCACACTCAAACAGCTTCCAAAGGCAATTAAAATTGCAAGAAGTGTTATCAACACCGTCAAAGGCAACATCATCTTTGCCCTCTCAATCAAGGCTCTTGTAATTATCCTCGCCGCATTCGGTCTTGCACAAATCTGGATGTCCGTTATCGCCGACACAGGCGTCAGCGTAGTCTGCGTCCTCATAGCCGCAAGACTTCTCAAAAAGAAATATTGATTTTTTGCAAATCATATCATTTATTATGATAAAGCACCGTGAGCTTTCACAAGTTTCACGGCGCTTTCATTTGCCAAAATTTTTCTAAACATAATCTTATATTATAGTATTTTAAAATCATTGACTTTTATAATTATATAAATTATAATAGTTTTGTCAGCGCTTGTAACTGATAAATAAACTTCGGAGAGATTAATTTGAAAAAGATATTTTTATTATTAGTAACCGCTTTATTTTTACTTTCATTATATGGATGTAACACTTCTTCATCAAGCAATAACCCCACTGAACAAACAACCGTAACGAATACAGATGATTTATCTCTTGATTCAGATATTGAAACAACAGAATTAAATCATGACTTGGATATTTACAACAACGATAAAAAAATAGATACCTTAAATCTTTTCGATGCCCTTATGCCAATTAATGGCGGCTTAATATATTCAAAAATCAATAAAGACTCTCCAAATGAAATGGAATACTACAGATATTATTTAGATAAAAAAAACAGTGTAAAACTTGGTTCAATAAAAAACTGGTCTATGCAAATTCACGATAAAGCTTATGTAAATAATCACCTTTGCTTTACGACAAGCACGGGCGACATTACAGACGAAGAAAACAGAACTCTTGAATTTATTGATATCGACCTTAATAAAAACAAAATGACGACTGTATTTTCTGACAAAGGCGGATTTCCATATGACACTGTTACAGGAGCAGACAATCTTGTCATAATCACAAAAGTGCTAGACAACGGTACTTCTTTGGAACTGTATGATACCGAAACTCAAAAATTCAAGCAATTAAAATATTTAGAGTTTGATGATAAAAACAGTATCGGGGAAACTATAAGAAAAGTTTCAATTGACGACAAAACAAAAACAATCTGCCTCTTGGTTTTGGACTGTGTTTCGGAAACAGATGTTTCTTTAAAAATAGAAACCTATGACTATGATATGAATTTTCTTAAAAGCTACGATATCTCCGATATTTCGGATGATTCTAACGAATTGATTCAAGGAGTGCAGTTTTTTGATTTCAGAAACAACTACCTTATCTATCAAAATTTTAGTATGACAAGATGTATAGGTTATATAGGGAACAAAAAATTGCAAAAATCCGATATGATTGACAACATTGACGACACCTACTCTATGGCTCAAACTCCACAAAAAGGATATGATACAATTTTATCATATAAAGGAATTGATTCAGACCACAAGATATACTCATTTAACACCATTGACAAAACAATGAAAAAAACAACATTCAAGCCTGAAATCAAAGACTACACTATAAATAGAATATCACGGATAGGAAAAGATAATTTGATGATAATGATGTCCCCTGATAATGCAGACAAAAAAAGTGACCTTAATTCAAGAATATACTTTACAAAATTAAGCGACTTAAATTTTCAGTAAACAGGCGGTAAAAATCAATTAAAATTCATTTTGCAAATTATCTGTCAAAATCCTGCAAAAAATTTAATTTATGGGCAATACTGCTCTTTACTTTTTAAGGTATTTATTGTATAATTAGCGGTAAAGTAAAAAGGTATATTTAATGTTACAAAACACCTTTTGCTCACAATAAAAAGGATAGGAGGGACAAAACATAATGATCAGCGGTGCTGAAATTATGGTAAAATGTTTGGAAGCCGAGGGCGTTGACATAGTCTTTGGTTATCCCGGTGCGGCTATCTGCCCATTTTACGATAAAGTTTACGATTCGAGCATTACCCACATTCTTGTTCGTCAGGAACAGAACGCTGCTCATGCGGCAAGCGGCTATGCAAGATGCAGTAATCGTCCCGGTGTTTGCGTGGCAACTTCCGGTCCCGGTGCAACCAACCTCATCACAGGCATTGCAACCGCCTATACGGACTCTATTCCGATTGTTGCCATTACAGGTCAGGTTCGTTCCGACCTTCTCGGCAGAGATGTCTTTCAGGAAGCTGACATCACGGGAGCTTGTGAACCGTTTGTAAAGCACAGTTATCTCGTCAGCAAAACAGAAGACCTTCCGAGAGTTTTCAAAGAGGCTTTCCATATTGCCTCAACCGGCAGACCCGGTCCTGTACTTATCGACATTCCCGTTGATATTCAGGAAAATGAAATTGAAAGTTTTGAATATCCCGAAAGCGTAAACATTATCGGTTACAAGCCGAACACTAAGGGACACGCAATTCAGGTTAAAAAGGCTGTTGAGGCCATCAACGCAAGCAAGCGTCCTGTTATCGTATCAGGCGGCGGCGTGCTGAGTTCGGGTATCAAGCTTAAACTTCAAAAATTTGCAGAAACTACGGGTATCCCCGTTATTTCAACTATGATGGGCATCGGTGTTATGCCCAGCGAGCATGAGCTTTATCTCGGAATGCTCGGCACTCACGGCAAGGCTGTTGCCAACCGTGCTCTTCACGAAGCCGACCTTGTAATCGTATGCGGTGCAAGACTCGGTGACAGAGCTGTTGCGGCTCCCGACCAGATGAGTGAAAACACAAAGGTAATTCACATTGACATTGACCCTGCTGAAATCGGTAAGAATGTTAAAACAGAAATTCCGATTGTAGGCGATATGAAAAATGTCATCAATATGCTGCTTGACAGCATCGGCGATTACAAGGTTACAACAATGTGGAGCGAAACCGTAAAGAACTGGAAAAAAGACCTTTACCGTGAGCCTCCCGTTTTTGACGGCTTTGTTGAGCCGAGAACACTTGTCGGTCATCTCAGTGCAATGTTCCGCTCAAAGGCAATTCTTGTTGCCGATGTAGGACAAAATCAAATCTGGTGTGCAAACAACTTCCGTATTCGTGAGGGCAGATTTCTCACAACAGGCGGTATGGGTACAATGGGTTACTCAATTCCCGCTGCAATCGGTGCAAAGTTTGCAAGACCCGACCGTGATGTTATTGTAATCTGCGGTGACGGCAGTTTTCAGATGGGGCTTAATGAGCTTGCGACTATTGCAGGCAATCAGCTCGGAATTAAAATCATCATTATGAAAAACGCACGACTCGGAATGGTTCGTGAACTTCAGGACAAACACTACGGCGGCAGACACTCCGCAACAATTCTCAACGGTGATCCCGACTTCTTGAAGATTGCCGATGCTTACGGCATTGACCATGCAGAGGCTCATTCAAACAAGGAAGCCGAAAACATCATCAAGGGTATTGTTGATTCGGAAAAACCGTTCATTCTTGTTTGCGATGTTCACCCCGACACTCCGTCAATTTAATGAGGTGATAAAATGCAGTATACATTATCAATACTTGTTGAAAATCAGGCGGGCGTTCTTTCAAAAATTTCGGGACTTTTCTCTCGCCGAGGTTTTAACATCGACTCACTCGCAGTAGGTGTTACTCAGGAACCGTCGGTTTCCCGAATCACAATCGTTGCAAACGGTGACGAGTACATTGTTGAACAGCTTGAAAAACAGCTCAACAAGCTCATTCCCGTCATTAAGGTAAAAAGGCTTAACGAGGGCGAATTTATCAGCCGTGAGCTTGTTTTAATCAAGGTTCACTGCGCCGCCTCAAAAAGAGCCGAAATTGTCAAAACGGTTGAAATTATGCAGGCGAAAATCGTTGATGTATCCCCTTCGTCAGTTACCGTTGAGTACTGCGAATGTGCAAGCCGCATCAACACGCTTGTTGACTTACTCAAGCCTTATGGTATCCGTGAGATTGTAAGAACAGGTACTGTTGCCATCGACAGAGGCACAGCTTCGGTTTCCGTTTAATCTTACAGTTAGCATATATTTTAATTTATATGCCGCGTTTGCGGTAAGGAGGACTTTAATATGAAAGACTACACAAAAAACATGACAGCACCAATCTACTATCAGTCAGATTGTAACCTTGACCTTCTCAAGGGTAAGAAAATTGCTATTATCGGTTACGGCAGCCAGGGTCATGCACACGCTCTCAACCTCAGGGATTCAGGTTGCGATGTAATCATCGGTCTTTACAAAGGCAGCAAGAGCTGGGCAAAGGCTGAGGCACAGGGCTTTAAGGTATATACATCGGCAGAGGCTGCAAAGCAGGCTGACATCATCATGATTCTTATCAACGATGAAAAGCAGGCAGCTCTTTACAAGAACGACATCGAGCCAAACCTCGAAGCAGGCAATATGCTTATGTTCGCTCACGGCTTTAACATTCACTTCGGTTGCATCAAGCCTCCAAAGGATGTTGATGTTACAATGGTAGCTCCTAAGGGACCGGGTCACACAGTTCGTTCAGAGTATCAGGTTGGTAAGGGTGTACCTTGCCTCGTTGCTGTTGAGCAGGATGCTACAGGTCAGGCTAAGGATCTCGCACTTGCATATGCACTCGGTATCGGCGGTGCAAGAGCCGGCGTTCTTGAAACAACATTCAGAACAGAAACAGAAACAGACCTCTTCGGTGAGCAGGCTGTTCTTTGCGGCGGTGTTTGCGCACTTATGCAGGCAGGTTTTGAAACACTTTGCGATGCCGGTTACGACCCAAGAAATGCTTACTTTGAGTGTATCCATGAGATGAAGCTCATCGTTGACCTTATCTATCAGTCAGGTTTTGCAGGCATGAGATATTCAATCTCTAACACAGCTGAGTACGGTGACTACATCACAGGTCCAAAGATCATCACAGAGGATACTAAGAAGGCTATGAGAAAGGTTCTTTCTGACATTCAGGACGGTACATTTGCTAAGGACTTCCTCCTTGACATGAGCGATGCCGGTTCACAGGTTCACTTCAAGGCTATGAGAAAGCTCGCTGCCGAAGCTCCTGCCGAAGTATTCGGTAAGGAAGTTAGAAAGCTCTACAGCTGGTCTGACGAAGATAAGCTCATCAACAACTAATGCGAGTACCTCGCTCGTAGTTCGTGAAGTTAGTTTGATATATTCAAATTTCTGTCACCCGAGCATTACATAGTACGAATTTAGGGTAGCTTGATTTTCAAGCTACCCTTTTTGCGAGTACCTCGCCCGCAGTTCGTGTAGGTAGTTTGTGATAATTTACAACTACTTATTCCCGAGCTTAACATAGTTATAATTTTCAAGCTACCCTTTTTGCGAGTACCTCGCTCGTAGTTCGTGTAGGTAGTTTGTGATAATTTACAACTACTTGTTCCCAAGCTTAACATAGTACAGATTAACGGTTCAGTCAATTTGGCTAAACCGTTTTTTGTTGTGCAATAAAAGGGTTCAGCTTTTTACGGCTGAACCCTTTTGCAGTTAAAACTTATTAATTTTTAAATAATCAATACTTCTCATAGGAGAAAGAATTATAAGCGTCAAGCAAAGACTGCTTATTCTCAGCGGTAGTGTTCTCACCCCATACGCTGTTATCACCATAACCTGTCGCAATAAATTCGGTAAACATATGTGCATTTACGCAATTATTAAACTGTTTAAGGTTAATTTCGTTATATTTTGCCCGTGAAATATTTTTGTCATTACCGTCAAAATATCTATAATAAATATTATCATTTGATTCTTCGCCTACGCCTCTTGCCGAATACATATTTGCAAAAAGATTCTCTCCGTCGTATGTGATTATTGAATTACCCGACCAATAGTAACCGTCATCTACATTTAAAGATATCTTTAGGTCGTGAACCTCATACTTTTTGGCAGTTTTATTATAGTATATCGCAAAACCGTCGTTAACATTTCCCACTCTTTTTAACTTACCGTCTTCAAATTTGTAAACAACGGAATGGAAACTATACTCATTGGAATCAGCCTTTTGTGCAACAAGCTCCGGAACTCCGTCAAAGTCGAAATCCAAAAACATAACACCTGACAAATTGTGATTACTTCCCAAGCTTGGCATCCATTCACTCTGATGATTCATCATATAATTGATATAAGCGTCCCTTGTTTTATCGGATGTCTTATATCTGTATGTTACACCGGTTGGGTTAAACATCGTAGTAAACTTTTTACCGTCTTTTGAAACACCTCTTACCGTATAAGTGTTACTGCCGGACTTTGCACCCTTGTGAACATAATAGTTGTCATAAGTTTCTGCTATCCTCTTCCAAGAACCGTTTTCTTTAATATAAACACGGAACTTTGGCGCATCTCCCGTCCAATGCATTTCAACACCGTTGTTTACTGCACCAATGCTGTAAATTTCGGGACAATCCTGATGATTGCCAATGGGCGTACCCTTTGAATCGTAGCCGCTTGTAAAACTCTTGGCATCCTTGCTGATACAACGAACCGTGTAATAAATATCATCAATGCTTAAATCAAATTCCTTTGAAACAACATTCATATCAAGCATAGTCGTGCCTGTTGTATCGGCAAGCTTTGTCCAACCGTTTCTGTCCTTGTAGTACACACGATACTTCTCTGCACCTGCAACCTTGTTCCATGTCAGCTTTACGCCGTCATATGTGACCTCAAGTTTTGAAATTTTCGGTGTGGCAACATACTTTACCGACTTGCCTGTCGGGTTATAACCGCTTGTGAATTTCTTTGCGTCTGATGTAATACATCTTACAGTATAAGTGTAATTTCTGCCCGATGAAACATCCTTGTCGATATATGAGGTTGAAGTTGTATCAACCATTTTTGTCCAACCCTTACTGCCCTTGTAGTAAACTCTGTATTTAGTCGCACCGTTCACTTTGCCCCAAGAAATTTTCACACCGCCGTTTACATTTTCAAGCTTTGAAATTTCGGGGGCGGCAATATATTTTAAGGTTGTCCCCTTTGAATCATAACCGCTTGTAAAGCTCTTTCCGTCAGCAGAAATACATCTTACAGTATAGGTGTAATTCCTGCCCGATGAAACATCCTTGTCGATATATGATGTTGAAGTTGTATCGACCATTCGTGTCCAACCTTTACGGCCCTTGTAGTAAACTCTGTATTTAGCCGCACCGTTCACTTTGCCCCAAGAAATTTTTACACCGCCGTTTACATTTTCAAGCTTTGAAATTTCGGGGGCGGCAATATATTTTAAGGTTGTCCCCTTTGAATCATAACCGCTTGTAAAGCTCTTTCCGTCAGCAGAAATACATCTTACAGTATAGGTGTAATTCCTGCCCGATGAAACATCCTTGTCGATATATGAGGTTGAAGTTGTATCGACCATTCGTGTCCAACCTTTACGACCCTTGTAGTAAACTCTGTATTTAGCCGCACCGTTCACTTTGTTCCATGTAAGCTTTACACCGCCGTAAACGCTTTCGGCTTTTGAAATTTTCGGTGTTGCCAAGCTTGCCCTTGCAACCTGTGCATACTGCACGGGTGTGTTAAGCGGTTCAACCGCATTTGCAGAAACTGCCGAAACCGCAACCGCAGACATCGACATTACCGCCGCCATAGCTATAGGTAAAAACTTTTTCATAGTTATCCCTCACTTTGTAAATATTCTACGCATTATTAAGAACTTTCGCTAAGTTTTTATGCAAGTTAATTGTAACATTAAATGATATAAAAAGCAATACATCTTGATAAACTATCACAAATTTTTTAAGCTAAAATAAATAAACCGCTCTCAATAACGAGAACGGCTTTTATAGGGATTATTTAATTTGTAAATTACTCAAAATGATTTCTGCGTTTTGCAAAAATTACTGCACAACCTGCAAGCATTGCAACAAGAAGAATTACAGCAACGCTGTTCTGTCCTGTCTGTATAGCACCGCTGTTATTCTGTGAATTGTTCGGTGTGTCATTTGTAGCTGTGTCGCTTGTTGAAACAGGCTTAGTTGCCGAAGTTGCAGAAGTTGTATCGGGTACTGTTACAGGTTCGTCAACTGTTGCAACCGTAGTTGTAGGCTCAGTAGGAACAGTTGTATTCGGTTTATTAGATTCCAAACCAAAATTCATTTTTGACAATTCTTCAAGAATACTATCGTCAATAACTCCGCTTTCGTAAGCATTCTTCATTGTGTAAATTTTGCCGTTGTTGTAAACGAGCAACTCATCAGCTGCAGTATATGAGTAGGTATAGTTGCCAAGCTGTGTTTCATAAGCCGCCGAAGTATGACTCAAATTATCGGTATGCTCAAAATACACACTTCCGTTTTCATTTCCGCCAACAATGCGGATTTCAAGCTCTGTAGGCTTTGTATCTGTATAGTAGTTGTCGAGCATAGCCTGTTTGATTATCGCCTGCATATCTTTTGCAGGAGTTTCATCAGGAGTTGCCGCAAAGGTGGTAACGGTTACTGCACAGCATATCATAACTGCGATTAAGATTGATAATAATTTTTTCACGAAATTTCATCCTCTTTTCTTCTAAAACTAAGCTGACTGTCAGCTTATACTAGGATTTTAGCAAAAAAAGAGGTGATTTTCAAGCAACTTTAGTTTACAAAAAATGCCACCCTCGTTAATGAAGGTGGCATAAATGTTAATTTTAGTTGTCAAATCAAACAGGGTGAACCATATTTTTCTTATCAAGCTTGTCGCCGTTGATGCCAACCTTGGCATTTCTTCTCTTTTCAAAGAAGTCGAGAGCAACCTTCGGGAACTGTGCATAAGAAAGAACATCCTCAGGCTGTTCAATCCACTGCTCAATCTCGCCACGGAGCTTATCAAGCTCAGGCTCAAGCTGATCTGCAGGACGGCCTTTGATAATCTTCTTGTCACCGATAATCTTCTTCTGAAACGCAGGATCAATCGGCATTGGAGTTGTACCGTACTCACCGGCAACAAGTCCCTTGAACTCGTTTGTGCACATTGAGTAGCGCTTGCCTGTGATTACATTGAATACAGCCTGTGTGCCGACAATCTGTGATGTCGGAGTAACAAGCGGAGGATAACCTGAATCCTTACGAACACGGGGTACTTCTGCAAGAACTTCGTCAAGCTTGTCTTCTTTACCGGCCTGCTTGAGCTGTGAAAGAAGGTTGGAAAGCATACCGCCGGGAACCTGATAGATAAGAGCGTTAGCGTCTGTTGCGAGCATCTTAGGATCAAGAAGTCCAGACTTGATGTACTTCTCACGGAGAGTCATAAAGTAAGCACGGATTTCAGAGAACTGTTTAAGGTCAAGACCTGTGTCGAACTCTGTGCCTGAAAGAGCGGCAACCATTGACTCTGTAGGTGCGTGTGATGTACCGAGAGCGAGTGGGCTGATTGCTGTGTCAATGCCGTCAGCACCTGCCTCAACACCCTTTAAAAGACACATTGATGCAAGACCTGATGTGTAGTGGGTGTGGAGCTGAAGCGGAAGCTCCGGAACAGCGGCTTTGATAGCCTTTACAAGGCTTTCGGTTCTTGTCGGAGTAAGAAGTGCAGCCATATCCTTGATACAGATTGAATCTGCACCTGCGTCTGCAATTCTCTTAGCATACTCAACATAGTATTCATCTGTGAATACAGGACCTGTTGTGTAGCTGATAGCAACCTGTGCATGACCGCCTTCTTTGTTAGCGGCCTTGATAGCTGTTTTAAGATTCTTGATGTCGTTAAGAGCATCAAAAATACGGATAATGTCAATACCGTTTGCGATTGAACGCTGAACAAGGTACTCAACGCAGTCATCGGCATAGTGACGATAACCGAGCATATTCTGTCCTCTGAAAAGCATCTGGAGCTTTGTGTTAGGGCAATGCTCTCTAATTGTGCGGAGTCTGTCCCACGGATCTTCGTTTAAGAATCTGAGGCATGAGTCATATGTTGCACCGCCCCAGCATTCGAGTGAGTAATAACCGATTTTATCGAGTTTGTCAAGAACAGGGAGCATTTCCTCTGTTGTCATTCTTGTTGCAATGAGTGACTGATGAGCGTCACGCAGAGCAGTTTCGGTAACTCTGATTTTTTTTGCCATTTTACAGCATCCCTTTCTCCGAATTATTGATTAGTTAAGTGTTACGAGAACCTTACCTGAGTCAACAGACTCACCCTTTGCAACATCAACCGTTGCAACTGTGCCGTCCTGCGGAGCCTTAACGGGAGTTTCCATCTTCATAGCCTCGATGAATACGAGGTCATCGCCGGCTTTAACAGCCTGTCCTGCCGAAACAACAACATTAACAACTGTACCGGGCATAGGAGCCTTTACAACAACAGAACCCTGAGCGCCTGCGGGAGCTGCCGGCTTTGTTGCAGGAGCGGGAGCGGCTGCCGGAGCAGGAGCGGCTGCTGCGGGAGCTGAAGAACCACCGAGTTCTTCAACCTGAACATCATATGCTGTGCCGTTAACTGTAATTCTTAAATTCTTCATTTTTAGTATCCCCTTTTATTTTAACAAGTAATCATTTATCAGATAGTTGAATGCTTCTTTGAAAGTGTTGAAACACGCTTGCCCGAGAGCATATCAAGAGCAGAAATAAGAGTCTGACGGAGCTGAGCTTCTTCAACAATACCGTCAACATAGCCGTTCTGAGCGGCATTGTAAGCAGAAAGATTCTCGTCAGCAAACTTCTGAGCAACCTCAGCCTGCTTATCTGTGGCAACATTCATAACTTCGGGAGCCATAATGAATGCGGCAGCCTCAACATTAACAGGTGAAATAACTGCATCGGGAAGTGCGTAAACAACATCTGCATTAGCGCCTGTGCCTGCAAGAGCAACATAGCCTGAACCGATTGCCTTGCCTGTAACAACAGAAATCTTAACTGTTGTTGCCTCAGCATAAGCAGCTGACGCCTTTGTTGCCGACTTAATTGACTCAAAGCCCGGGCAGTTTACGAATGTTACAACAGGGAGTGAGAAAGCGTCGCAGAAACGAACAAACTTTGCTACCTTGTTTGCAGACTTGCAACCAAGCTCATTGCCTTTTGTAACAACAATACCTACAACCTGACCGCCGAGTCTTGCAAAACGAACATTTGCTTCCTTGCCGTAATCATTGAAGAGCTTTACAATGCTGTTGCCGTCAACTGTTCTGCTGACTACACAACCGCAACCGTCCTCTGCCGGAGCTTCTTCAAATGACTGAGGAGCCATTGTGAGGTTATTTGACGGAAGATAAAGGATAAGTTCCTTTGCAGCCTTGATTGCCTTGTCTGCATCGTCACAAACGATTGAGGCAATACCGTTTTCAGCATTGTAAGCGGCATCGGAATGCTTGCCTGTTACCGAAAGTGAAAGCTGTGCGTCTTTGCTCATGATAACGATGTCTGCGCTTGCGGCGTTAAGAGCGTTTGTTCCGAGGCAAGTGCCGAGAACAACCGAGATCTGCGGTACAACACCGGAAAGTGACGCAGCCGCATTGAGAACATCACCGCAACCTGCGAGAAGCTCTGTACCCTGATTAAGTCTGCCGCCAACGCTGTCATAGAAGCCTACAACAGGAGCGCCTGTCTTGAGTGCAAGACCATACAGCTTTTTAAGCTTGGCAGCCTGTGCCTTACTCATGGCACCGCCGCAAATGTCGCTGTTCTGTGCAAACGCATAAACAGGCATACCTTCTACTGTTCCAAAGCCTGCAACAACCTCGGCAAAACCTTCACCGGATTTTGCAAAGGCATCAATTTCACAAAAGCTGTCTGCATCAAAAAACGCCGTAATTGTCTTATAAGCGGAAGTTGCGGCAATTTCAGCCTTTGCCTGATTGATCTTTTCAATACTCATCTTAAAATCCTCCAATACCATGTATTGAATATGCACGAAAACTGAGCGTGCATACTAATTTTCTACACAATACATTATACTCTATAATCTTCAAAAGTACAAGAAAAACACGCTGTACTATTTCAATTTTGAACACATTTAATAGTTATTACACCAAAACCGTAAATTTATTGTCGAATTAACGAATAGTTTTATTGACCGTTTCGGAAGTATTTTTCAAAAACGGAAAATTAAAGCTGTTTGCCGTTTAAAAACGGGTTTGCAAGCAGTTTTTTAACCTCTTGTTCGGTCAAATCTCTCCAGTCGCCCTGTTTGAGCATACCCATTTTTACTCCGCCGATCTGGGTGCGTTTGAGTCTTGCAACCTCAAGCCCGACAGCCTCGCACATTCTTCTGATTTCACGGTTCTTACCCTCGTGAAGAATCATTTCAAGAACTACTCTGCCCTGCTCCTTGTGAATTACATGGACATATGCAGGAGCGGTTTTCCTACCGTCAAGCTCAACGCCTGTTTCAAGCTTTACAAGCTGATCCTCGTCAATTGACGGTCGAACGGTTACTCTGTAAATCTTGTAAACATTGTTTTTCGGGTGCATAACCTTGTTTGCAAAGTCACCGTCATTTGTAAAAACAAGCATACCCTCGCTGTCTTTGTCAAGTCTGCCTATCGGATAAACTCGCTCGCCGACATTCTCAACAAGCTGTGCAACACACTTTCTGCCACGCTCATCATTCATTGTGGTAATGAATCCACGGGGCTTGTTGAGCATAATATATCGGTAATTACCGCCCTTCGGCACAACAATCCTCTTGCCTCTTACAAACACCTTGTCTGTAGGAAGAACCTTATCGCCGAGAATTGCGGTTTTGCCGTTCACCTTGACATGACCGCCGAGAATAAGCTCCTCGGCCTTTCGCCTTGACGCAATACCGCATTGCGCTATGAATTTCTGAAGTCTTATAGGTTCAATTTTAGCCATATGTAAATTCCTTTTTATTAAAATTTTCTGTATATTTAAGCTGTCACGAAAACAGATTTCCTATTGCCGAAAATATTGACACACTCTTTTTATCCGATTTAATCTTTTCGCCTGCAACAATGTTGCATTTATAAAGCAGCTTTCCGCCGAGTGTGTATTCAATTCTGCCGACCGATTCGTTCTTTTCAATCGGAGCATACAAAAAGCTGTCTATGAAGATTTTTTTCTTGATTTTATCGCAGTCCTCACGCTTTAAAACGATTGTGTTGTTCTTCTCCCCTGTAACAGTTACGCTGTCCTTATCACCGCCCACGCACGGAATATCGGCACAAAAGTCAGCGTCCTTGCAGTCAACTCCCCTGTACTTTTCAAAAGCGTAATCATAAAGAGAAATATGGTCATTCCAATCGTTACGGTCATTCAGAGTGACGCACACAAGCGTTACACCGTCTTTTTTTGCAGAGGAAACAAGGCACCGCCCTGCCGCCGTTGTATAGCCTGTTTTTCCGCCTGTACAGTAGGGATAAAGCGACAAAAGCCTGTTATGATTTGCATATGCGGTTTTCTTTGATTTCGGTTCAAGGAATTCAACAGTCACGCTCTTCTTAGCCGTAAGATTTGCGAAATCGTCATTTTCAAGTGCATATGACATAAGCAAAGCCATATCCTTTGCACTTGAGTAATGGTTGTCATCGTCGAGTCCGCTCGGCGTTACAAAATTGGTATTCGTCATACCGATTTGCTTTGCCTTTTCATTCATTCGTTGTGAAAACTTTTCAGGACTGCCCGAAATCGTATATGCCGCCGCATTCGCCGCATCATTACCCGACGCCATCATCATTCCTGACGCAAGGTCCGAAAGTCGGACTTTTTCACCGACTTTAAGATACATCGAACTGCCCTCGGCAACCATTTCCTGTTTGAAGGTTACTTCGCTGTTACAGGATGCCGCCTCATCAAGCGTTATGAGAGATGTCATAATCTTTGTGGTACTCGCAGGTTTCATCTTTTCATCTGCATTCTTGGAACAGATAACCGTGTTGTTATCGGGACAATAAAGAACAAATGCCTGTGCAGAAGTTGTGGGAGGAGTATCCTCCGCAGTTTTTGCGCCCATAAGCACAAACGGCATAACAAAGCACACCGCAAGCAAGATTATTTTTTTCATAAGGACACCCCCTGCATAAATCTATGCCGAGGGGTGTTGCAATATTACGAATCAGCCGTCAATATCGTCCTGTGTGATTTCGGAAAAATCGTCTGCGGATTCGCTCTTATCCTTTTTGAAAACTCCCTTTACTTTTTTAAGAACATCGGGAATCATATTAACGAGCTTGTCGGCTGTACCTTCTTCCCTGTCAACGGAAACAAGCCTTACATCGCCCTGATAAACGGTAAGAAATGCAACAGGCTGAATTGTCACACCTGCACCGCTGCCGCCGCCAAAGCAGTCTTTGTTTTCCTTTTTGGTAGGCAAATCCGAACCGCCTGCCGCAAAGCCGTAGCTTACCTTTGAAACAGGAATGATGAGTGCGCCGTCAGGCGAAGTTATAGGCTCGCCGATAATAGTATTGACATCAATCATTTCCTTGATTTTTTCCATTGTGGTATCCATTAAACTGCCGATAGGATGTTCCATAGCCATTCTCCTTTTTCAACAATATTTATATCAATCATTTTTAACTTCTGCAAGAAGTTTAATTCCCTTGATTCCGTGCTTAACGGCAAGACCGATAAGTCGGAATGCGAAAATTCTTGCGGCAAAGTCAAAGTTAATTTCTGTTTCTGCTTTTTCCGAAAAATTCGGATTTATGTCAACTCCGTAGCCTTTGCATTTTACAACACGGACAATTGTGCCTACTGCCGGATAAACAACGGCACAGTATTTGCCGTATTTTATAGCCGTGTCAGCCGCATCGTCACCTGCAACGCTGATACTCAGCGACAATTTTTTAACCAGTATGTGGCTGAAAAAATCCTGCAATGCAGATACTGCAAGCTCTGCAACTTTTTTTATCAGGTTCAAAAGCCACTCAATACCGTATTTTTTTATAAGACTCGGCTTTTTTTCTGTCGCTTTTTTAGGTTGTTCGGTTTTCTGAGTTTGTTTTTTTGCTTTTTTCTTCTTCTTTTCCTTTTTGGGTTTTGCCGGCACAAGCTGAAGCTTTACAAATCCGATATACACGGCGCACCAAAACTCCTCTTTATATGATGCACGCAAAGTAATCGGAATAAACATCACAAGCGCAATAAACAGCACAATTCCGAGTAGGATATATAGCCAAAGCAAAGGGAATTCCCCCTAAATTTTACTGCCTGTCAACAGGCTGATCGGCAAGCAAATCAATCTGCTCATTGCCGTTTTCAGTCTTTTCCTGTTCTTCACCGTTTTCTTCGGACTCCTTGTCCTCATCACTCTCGGGGAGCGGAGGAAGTTCGTCAAGACTTGAAATGTTAAAGCAACGCAAAAAGTTTTCGGTTGTGCCGTAAAGCAACGGTCTGCCGGGTAGCTCAAGTCTGCCCTTTTCTTCAACAAGTCCCTTTGTTGTCAAACTGCCGATTACACCACTGCAGTCAACGCCACGCACCTGCTCGACAAAAGCCTTTGTAACAGGCTGATTGTACGCAACAACTGCAAGAACCTCAAGAGCCGCCTGTGAAAGCGGAGTGTTTCTTCTCAAATCCATAACGGTACGAATCTGCGGAGCAAATTCCTTTTTTGAAACCATCTGACAGGAATTGTCAAGCAATATTATAGTTATGCCCCGTCCTGACGCCTCATAATCATCAATCAGTGCAGAAATATGCTCTTTAACCTTTTTTTCGGAAATTTCAAGTGCCTGCGCTATTCGGGAAAATTCAACCGAAGCACCGTTTGCGAACAAAATCGCCTCAATCGCACCACGAATATTTTCAACAGCCATTACTGCACCTCCTCATTTTCATTGTTTTCGTCCTCGTCAACCTGTGGCAAAAGCATTGCGTTTTTATCCTCAATCATATGAACAACGGCATTTTCACCGCTGCCCTCAATTCTGATACGCTTGCCCTTTACCAGCTCCAGCGTTGCAAGAAATGTTGCAACAAGGTCGCTTTTGCCCTCGCACACCTCAAAAATTTCGTGATATTCAAGCCTTTTGCCGTGCCAGAGCCTTCTCATAAGATGGATAATCTTACTGTTTACCGACACGATTTTATGCGACACAATGCCCGAAAATGCGTCTTTTGACGGTGGAAGCTTACGCTTGCCCCGTCCGACTGCGCTGACATATGCCTTTGCGATATCCTCACTAGGATGAATTCGGTTATATGTCAGGTCAAATTCAACAGGAGATGCATCTCTGTAAAAGCTGTCAAAGTCATAAATATCGCCGAGTTTAGCCGCCATTTCACGGCAAACGGCATATTCAAGAAGCTGTCCCGAAAGTTCTTTCTTGAGTTCTTCAGCCTCTTCCTCATATTTTGGCAGGAGCATTACAGACTTGATATAAACAAGCCTTGACGCCATTGTCAGAAATTCCGATGCGATATCCATCTGATTTTCCTGCATCATATTAATCTGCTCCATGTACTGATCGAGCAATTCGGAAATGCTGATGTCGTAAATATCTATTTTGTTTTTAGAAATCAGCGTCAGCAAAAGGTCAAGAGGGCCTTCAAATGCCGACAGCTTATATTGAAGTTGTTGTGTTTCCATAAATAAGTTTCAGTTATGATTTGATGTTGCGAATAATTTTGAAATCAACCGACAAACGGCATATACGGCAGGCTTGCAAGCCAGCTGATGAAGTCAAGAATCTGATTGCTGAGCCAGTTAATCGGTGTGTTGAGAACTCCTACATAAAGGAGAACAAAAAGACCGATGAAGAAATACATCTGATATCTGTAAAAGAATTCAACAGCCTTGTCGGGTAAAAATACGAACAAAACCTTTGAGCCGTCAAGAGGCGGAATCGGGATAAGGTTGAACACAGCAAGTCCGACATTGCACGAAATGTAGAAGCTCAAGAATTGAACAACATATCCTCCGATTGTCGAAAGCGGAAATGCGCCTGTAAAAAGGATAATCGGATAGTAAATGAGGAGTCCGACAAAAGCCGCAACGATATTTGCAATCGGACCCATAATAGCGGTGATTGCCATACCGACCTTTGGATTTTTAAAATTTCTCGGATCAATCGGAACAGGCTTTGCCCAACCGAATCCGAACAAAAGCATACACAAAGCACCCATAGGGTCAATGTGGCTGAGCGGATTAATCGAAAGTCTGCCTCTGCCCTTTACCGCCTTATCACCGAGAAGTGACGCAGTAAAAGCGTGCGCCCATTCATGGAACGGGAGAATTAAAAATATAATAACGAGTACAGCCAATATTTCGGCAATTACCGAGCCGAAATCAAGGTTGCCGTTTCTGATGCCGTTAAGTAATAATGAGAGCATAAGAGCCTCCTGAAATCTGAATTTTTAGGTAACAATCGTGTAACTATATTTATTCTTAATTATATAATATATCGTCAAAAATTACAAGAGCAAAAAACAAGTTAAGAAATTTTCAAAAAACACTTGCATTTTCTCTCATTTTCTGTTATTATAACAAAGTTAGAAATAGAATTAGTTTTCTTTAAGGAGGTGCAGACGCATGGCAAAATGTGAATTCTGCGGTAAGGATGTAAAGTTCGGTATTAAGGTATCTCACTCACACAGAAGATCAAACAGAACATGGAAGCCCAACGTACAGCGTGTTAAGGCTATTGTTGACGGTTCACCAAAGCGTGTATATGCTTGCACCCGTTGTTTGCGTTCAGGTAAGGTTACCAGAGCTAACTGATTTTACGGATTACGAAACAGCTCCACTATTTACGGTGGAGCTGTTTTTTGTATTTTTATCAGGATTTTAAACCACAATCACAGCACAGAAAGAGGGCTGACCTTTGTTTGGTCAGCCCTCTTAATTATTAGTCTTTATCAGCCGTTAAAGGATTTCTTCTTTCTTACGAAGAACGAACATTACACAAGTTGAGCCGATGAGAAGAGAGAGAATTACAACTGCAAGAGGAGCTTCACCTGTCTGAACAGCAGCATTTGCATTGTTATTACCGCCGTTATCAGATGTATCCGGAGTGTCGGATGTTGAGCTGATTTTCTTTGTTACAGGCTGTGTTACAGATGTTGCATCCTGTGAAGTTACAGGAGCAATTGTATCCTTAGTTGATTCCTGCGTTTCCTCTGTAGCCTTAGTAGCCTCAGTAGATGACTCTGCGGTTGAAGGCTCGGCTGTTGTCGGTTCTGCATAGGTTGAAGGAGTAAGCTCAGTTGAAAGATCATTTTTTACTGCCGCAGCAACAGGAGCTTTCTTAACTACTTCTTTATCAACAAGAATAACTTCTTTTGAACCGTCAGTCATTTCTGTGTCCTGATTTACTTCCGAAACACGAAGCACCTCAACAACAAGGTCAACCGTCGTCGAAACCGGTGCAACCTTTGAAATGTCTTTAACATCAAAAACAACTGTTGCAAAAAGCGTCTTTTCGCTAAAGTCATAAAGACCGAGATTACTTGCACCGAATTTTACATAACCAACGCCCTCCGACTTATTCTTGAAGTTTACATATACACCTCTGCCGTCCATTGTCGGGCAAACCGACTTAGCAGTATTCACATCAGCAACCGAAAGGATTGAAGGGTCATACGAAATGTGCCACTGCGTGTCAAGCACATTCTTTGGAGACTGCATAATATATGTAACCGTTACCTGATTTGTAACTGCATTATACTTTGCACTTGCCATTGGGAAGTAATTAGATGTTGCATTTACTGTAAGAGCAAGCGAAGATTCAGCAGATGATGTTGTACCCTCTGTTGCAACGGGGACATCAGTTGCAGACTCGGTTGTTTCCGATTCTGTTACAACCTCTGTCGTTGATTCGGCTGTTGTTTCCTCGTCCGATGGATTGTACTCTGTCGGGAACACACCGTCTTTGCCGTAATAATCGCCGGCCTTGAGGTCTGCCTTTTTAGGAGCATTGCCGTATTCACCGTTACCGTAGTAGTAGAACCACTCACCGGTAAAAATCAATTCATCCTTATCGTTCTCGGAAGTAAATTCAGGATTGATAATATAAATCATATTGTCAAAGCTTTCAACACCGTTGGGATAATAATCAGACTCGCCTTTATCATAACCCTTAAAATTAATATCGGTTGTTCGATAAGCAAGTTTATATTCAGGATTTGTCGGATCGTCTGTACCCTTAAGAGCGTTGTTCCAGATTACTTTATCAGCATCGGTCGGTACATCAGAACAGTAAACATTTTTGATATCAGCATTGCGAGCTGAATAACCCGGCCACGCTGAAGGAGTATCCGAACCGTTTTCCCAATAAACACCTGCATCAGATGTATATTTGTTTTCCCAGTCATCAGGCTTACAGAAATATATATGGTAGGTTTCAGTGCCCTCAGAAGGCACATAACTGCCTTCATCGTCCGTATCGGCAGAAACGCTTATTGCAGCAACCACTATCATTGCCGCTGTGAGCATAACAGCCAATAAAAGACTGATAACTTTTTTGGACATTTGTATTTCCTCCTTATGATTTTCCGACACCATACTTGTATCAGCATGACTATTATAGTATAAAACTCAGAAAAAATCAAGTGTTACAGGGCATTTTGGCGTCTGAAACCTATTGTAATAATCACCAAAAATCACTGTACTGTTTTATAAAATATCTTTATTGGGTCTTATCCGAACAAAGGCAGTACAAACAACTGCAAATTTTATCTATAATAAAAGCAAAAATGCCCTCCAAAGCGGAGGGCATCAAATAATTATGTATAATTATTTAAGATTATTCAAATCTCTTGCGTGTGTAAAGAACTGCACCGCCTGCAACGAGGAGAACTGCGAGAACTGCAGCTGCTGTTGTAGCACCTGTCTGAACTGCGCTGTTGTCTGTGCTCTTTGCTGTGTCAGCAGTTGAAACTGCGTTTGCAGAAGATGTTGGGTTCTGACCTGCAGTAGGAACTGTGTTCTTTGTAGAATCTGTCTTGTTGTCATCTTTCTTGTCACTTGACGGAGCTGTTGTTGTAGGCTCGTCAGGTGTAGCATTCTTGTCTACTGTCTGAACAAGACCTGCTTCCTTAGCCATATCATAGTTAGGAAGTGAACCGTACTCGTACTTGCCTGTTTCTTCGTTAAGACCATAGTAGAAGTAGAACTCACCGGCATATGTTTCCTTACCTGTTACGCTTACAGAAGTGTTGGTAGGGTCTATAACATAAATCATGTTGGTGAGGTACATTGAGATACCCCAGTCAGGATCCTCAAAGAAGTTGTCAGCAAATTTACCGAGGAATGTCTTGTCATCACCGTCAAATGCTTCCTGAGCCTTTGCCCAGAATTCGCCGTCAAGCAAACTGTCATAATATTCATTGTCGCCTTCCGAATAGTACTGACAAGAAACATCGGCAGTCTGCTTAGCAGCCTTAAACTGTTCCTCAGTAAACTCGTAAGTTACTTTACCTGTTGCGGCATCTTCTGTCCTTTGACCGCCGTTAAGGTAGTTGTTGAAATCAAGATTAGGAACATCTGTAGGAAGGTCAAGATAGAAGATGTTATTTTCAGCATTTTCAACCTGCATCTTATAACCCGGCCAAGCAGGACCTACTGACGTACCGTCAAGAGAGCCGCATGGATCTGAACCGTTCCACCAGTATGCACCTGCATCATTAGCATTGTACTTTACACTCTTCCATGACTCAGGCATAAGGAAGTAAACTTTGTGTGTTTCTTTTACGCCCTCACTTGGGACATAACGACCGTCTGTATCAATAGCTGCGGAAACGCCGATTACACCTACAAGAGCAAGTGAAAGAACGAGAGCGCATGACACTATGATACTAATAAGTTTTTTTGACATTTGAATCTCCTCCAAAAAAATTTCCGATTTCTATCGGTATGAAATCATTATATAACAAAATTTTCAAAATTGCAATCTTTTTCAAAAAGCTTAAAACAAAAAAATACACAAAATTGCAATCGCAATTTTGTGTATTTAGCTTGTATTATAAAAAATTTTCCTATAAAAGATATTTATCTGTTTTATTTATCCGCATCTGCATCGTCCGACATTGCATTATTGTCCGCCGCTTTGTTCTTTTTTTCGTCCTTTTTCTTTACGAAAATAATTGCACCTGCGGCAATCAAAACAACAACAATTGCAATTATAATAATTAATGTCGTATTTGAACCCGAACCGTTTGCAGAGCTCTCAACAACCTTTGTAACATCTACAACCTGACTATTCTGCTGAGTTGAGATGTACTTTTTCTCAACAACTACCGACTTATGATCGTCTTTGTTAGGTGAGTTTTCCTCGCCCATTCCGTCAATGTAGTTTACAAAATCGCCCTGAATTTTTTCGGAATTTGCCGTATCATTATTTACTATCGGAACGGCACTATCCTCTACCTCTTTACCGTTCACCCAAAGCTTGCAGGTGATTTTATATGATTTGAGATATGTCATATCATCGCCGTACATATCAGAGATGAAATATGAAAGATCGGTTTTGCCTCCCTTTAGCACCTTGAATTCAGCAGAAACAAGAGCCTTGTCACCGTTAAGCTTTACGGGATTCTGAACATCTGTCCATGTAAAGGTGTAATAATTTTTCAGTTTAGGGTTGCCAATCGCAGTTTTAAAGCTTTCACAGTTTATTGAATCGGCATTCAACTTCAAATATTCATCGTTGTAAAAGAAACTCATTGCGGCTCCGATTACTTCTTCTTTTGTATCGGTCATATAAATAGCATACTTTACCGTATCGCCGACTTTAGCTGTTACGGAATCCTTTTCATCTGTTGAAATGCTGATTGTAAGGTCATCCTCGGCAGCACTTGCAGGAATACAGAATGCAGACACGGTAAGTACAGCCACGAAGAGAATTGAAAGCATATTTTTGATTTTTTTAGACATTTTTTTCATTCCTTTAGTTTGATATCCCTATTATATATCATTAAGACTAAAATTTCAATCAATATTTTAACAATTCTCGGTGAAATTTATGTGAAAAGTAAATTAATTGCAGATTCACCTTTAAAAAAATGATATTTTTGAAATTATAATTCAAACTGATTTTCACAACATTACGATATAAAAAAACGCCCCTCGGAAAACCGAGAGGCGAAAAATTATTTTTTTAATCTGTCAACGCCGTTAATAGTCTTACAATAGGAAATTCAATTACTTATTGAATCTCTTTCTTGTGAAGTAAACAACACCTGTTGCAGAAACAAGAGCTAAGAGGATAACTACTGCCATAGAAGCATTACCTGTCTGTACTGCGTTGCTGCTTGTGCCGTTAGCCGGTGTGTCAGAAGTAGCTGTGTCAGCTGTTGACTGACCCTTTGTTGCAGCCTGTGTAGCAGATGTAGCATCAGGTGTAGTAGGAGCTACTGTAGTAGGCTCTGTTGCAGCAGGCTCTGTTGTTGTAGGCTCTGTTGAAGGAGCATCTGTAGGCTCTGTTGCAGGCTCTGTTGTAGTAGGCTCTACTGTTGTAGGCTCTGTTGTAGTAGGCTCTGTTGTAGCAGGCTCTGTTGTAGCAGGCTCTACTGTTGTAGGCTCTGTTGTAGCAGGCTCTGTTGTAGCAGGCTCTGTTGTTGTAGGCTCTGTTGTTGTAGGCTCAACATATGCCTCAACCTTAGCGTCTGAGTTAATGTGATCAAAGAGATCATTAGCCATGTCGCCGTTAACTACTGCTTCATATTCTGAATCAGCATCAACTGTGCCTGTTGCAGGATTGAGCTTACCAAGTGTAAGATCAACTACATTGAGGTCAACATTTGTTGTACCTGTACCGTTAACTGTGAACACAGCCTCAACAAGCTTCTTGCCGCCTGCAAAATCATAAAGTGCAAGGTTTGAAGCATTGCCTGAAACATCATTCATATTTACCATGCCGTCAGCGATTTCAGGCATTGTAAGTGAATCAAGTGTAAGGAGGTTCTTATCATATGTAAGAGCCCACTGTACTTCTTCAAGCTGTGCGTCCTTAGTGTCAAGGAGATAGTAAACTGATACCTTGTCGCCTACATTAAATGTGCCTGAACCGTTAGCCTGGCAAATATTAGATGTAGCGTTGATTGTTAAATTATCAACTGCAGGAGTTGAAGGCTCAACCTTAACAGTAGCCTTAGCGCCTGAACGTGTTGAATAATCAAATTTAGAAATGTCGAGTGTGATTGTTACATCAACGAGTGAATCTTCTTCAAAACCTGCAGAAACTGTGTTAAGAAGCATGTTCTCACCATTGAATGTAAGGTCAAATTCTTCGCCTATAGGAGCTGCGCTCTGCTCGGGAAGACCCCAGTTAGCTGCCCAATCATCGTTTACAGCAAACTTGAACTGATAAGCATCATCTGCAGATTCAATATTTTCATACTTAATCTGATATACCTTGTCAGAAACCTGAGTCATGTGGTTAGCTTCAGCGTCAACACCCCATGCTACACCGTTGAGCCAGTTGTCTTCACCGTTACCAACAACTGTAATGCTGTTAACTTCAAGGTCTGTTACCATTTTAACGCCGTCACCTGTTACAGTAATCTTGTTTGTAGCAGGATCGAATGTTACAGTAACATCACAAGCTGTTTCTACATCGAAAGTTACATTGTTATCTGTACCGTCAAGACCGATCCACTTCTGCTCGTCGCCTGTGTTTGCAACAACCTTGAGCTGATAGCTTTTACCTGCAGGAACAGCAGAGAATGTCTTTGTGAATACGCTGCCGTCAGCTGTCATAACATTTTCAGGAGCTGCGTCAGGTGTACCAACCCATTCATAGCCTGTAAGATTTTCTGTACCGGCAACTACATATGTAGTATCGGCAGCAGGAGTTGTTGTAGGCTCTTCTGTTGTAGGCTCTGTTGTAGTAGGCTCTTCTGTTGAAGGCTCAACCTTAACAGTAGCCTTAGCACCTGAGCGTGACGGATAATCAAACTTAGTAAGATCAAGTGTGATTGTTACATCAACGAGTGAATCTTCTTCAAAACCGGCAGAAACTGTGTTAAGAAGCATATTCTGACCATTGAATGCAAGGTCAAATTCTTCGCCTATAGGAGTTGCGCTCTGCTCGGGAAGACCCCAGCTAGCTGCCCAATCATCGTTTGCAGCAAACTTGAACTGATAAGCATCGTCTGCAGATTCAATATTTTCATACTTAATCTGATATACCTTGTCAGAAACCTGAGTCATGTGGTTAGCTTCAGCGTCAACACCCCATGCTACACCGTTGAGCCAGTTGTCTTCACCGTTACCAACAACTGTAATGCTGTTAACTTCAAGGTCTGTTACCATTTTAACGCCGTCACCTGTTACAGTAATCTTGTTTGTAGCAGGATCGAATGTTACAGTAACATCACAAGCTGTTTCTACATCGAAAGTTACATTGTTATCTGTACCGTCAAGACCGATCCACTTCTGCTCGTCGCCTGTGTTTGCAACAACCTTGAGCTGATAGCTTTTACCTGCAGGAACAGCAGAGAATGTCTTTGTGAATACGCTACCGTCAGCTGTCATAACATTTTCAGGAGCTGCAGCAGGTGTACCAACCCATTCATAGCCTGTAAGATTTGTTGTACCGGCAACTACATATGTAGTATCGGCAGCAGGAGCTGTTGTAGGCTCTTCTGTTGTAGGCTCTACTGTTGTAGGCTGCTCTACTGTTGTAGGCTCTACTGTTGTAGGCTCTACTGAACCGTCGGGAACTGTTACAGTTTTAGCAACTGCGACATACTTATCAACTGCATCCTGATTTAATACAGATTTGTCTAAGAGTACTACTTCATCACTAGGGATTTCCAACTCTGATACAGGGTCTTGATTTGAAATAGTAAGATACTCTACATCAAGGTCAACAGTAGTTGCTACAGCCTCGGGATTGATCACATCGAATTCAACAGAAGAAAATACTATTTCTTTTTCTGATGAAAAATAGAGACTTGTGTCACTTCCTATACCCATAAGTAAACCAGGAGCTACATTTTTGTTGAATTCGAAATTTGGATATTCGAATGAAGTACTCTTTCTTGTATTAGCTGAAACCTTGAGAACAGAAGGATCATAGTTCATTTTATACTGGAAGTTCAACATACCATCTCTGTCCTTGGTCTGGAACATGTATGTAACCCTTACAGTCTTCTGATCTGCGCTGAGAGTAACCTGCTTCTCAGAAAAGAGGTTTGAAGTAGCTGTAACTGTGAGACCCTTTTTTGCAGGAGCTGCAGTTGTAGGCTCTGCTACTGTTGTAGGCTCTGCTACTGTTGTAGGCTCTACTGTTGTAGGCTCTGCTACTGTTGTAGGCTCTGCACCAGTAACGATGTCAACCTTACCCTTTGCACCCTGCTTTGTAGCATAGTTAAAGTTTGAAAGGTCAAGTGTAAGAACGATGTCATAACCGTCTTCGTAACCAGCTGCATCTGTATCAATGATCATGTTCTGACCGTTGTATGTAAGGTCAAACCACTCATTGAGAGGAGCTGTGCCCTGCTCAGGAAGGCCCCAGTTATCTGCCCATGAACCGTTGGCAGCAAACTTGAACTGATAGTTCTCATAAGCGTCAAGGCTCTCAAACTTAATCTGGTAAACCTTTGAACCCTCAGATGTTTCTGTCATGTAGTTAGCTTCAGCATCTACCTTCCAGTCCTTACCGTTGAGCCATGCATCTTCACCGTTACCAACGACTGTAATGTGGTCAACAACAAGGTCTGTCGGAATTACAACACCTTCACCTGTTGCAGTGATTTCATTTGTTGTAGGGTTGTAAGTTACTGTTACATCACATTCCTTTGTAACATTGAATGTGAAGTTGTCTTCGCCGGTATCGCCTACACCAATCCACTCTTTATCGTTTTTAACGACCTTGAACTGGTAGCCGTTGCCGACTGCTACGTTGGTAAATACTTTTTCGTAGTTACCGTCGCCGTTTTCTGTCATTACATTATCTCCGCAAGTTGCTTCAGTCTCAGCCCACTTGTAACCTGTGAGTTCTTCAGAACCGGATACGAAATATGAATCGCCGGCAGCAGAAACGCTCACTACAGTTGCAACGAGTGATGTCACAACAAGCATCATAGACAGTAAAAGGCTAAGTGCTTTTTTGAACATTTTCTTTTCCTCCTTATGTGATAATGCTTCTATAAGCAGTTTAATTATACAACAATCAACCACCAAAAGTCAATGCTAAAAACTCTTGCTGACTGATTATTTGACAAAATATTGTTTTTTTGTAGGAATGCACAAATAAAATATCATTTATTTGTTATTTGTAACCATTCACATTGTGAGATTGCCAGTTCCAACTGTCACGGCACATATCCTCAAGATTTTTTTCGGCAATCCATCCAAGTACTTTTTTGGCTTTTGTTGCGTCGGCAAAGCATTCTGCAATGTCGCCTGCTCGGCGTGGCTTTATAACATAAGGAATTTCAATAGAATTTGCCTTTTCAAAAGCCTTTACAATATCAAGAACGCTGTAGCCCACACCTGTTCCGAGATTAAAAATCTCGGTTCCCTTGTGCTCTGCGGAATATTCAATAGCCTTTACATGACCTTTTGCAAGGTCAACAACATGGATATAGTCACGCACGCCCGTGCCGTCATGCGTAGGATAATCGTTGCCGAAAACACCGAGACACTTGAGTCTGCCGGCGGCAACCTGTGTTATGTACGGCATAAGGTTATTCGGAATTCCGTTAGGATCTTCACCGATTCTGCCGCTTTCGTGAGCGCCGATCGGGTTAAAGTAACGAAGAAGAACAACAGACATATCGGGATTTGCGTTTGCGGTGTCTGTAAGAATTTGTTCCATCATAAACTTTGTCCAGCCATACGGATTTGTAGGAGAACCCTTTGGCATTGTTTCAACAAGCGGAACAGTTTCCGGAGTACCGTAAACCGTGGCACTTGAGCTGAAAATAAAGTTATTTACACCGTGTTTTTTCATCACTTCAAGCAATGTGAGCGTTGAATCAATGTTGTTACGGTAATATTCAACAGGCTTCTCGCAGCTTTCACCTACTGCTTTAAGACCTGCAAAGTGAATTACCGCATCAATCTTATTCTCCGAAAAAATCTTTTCAACGGCATCTCTGTCACATACATCGGCCTCATAGAGCGGAATTTTTCTGCCTGTCAGTTCTTCAACTCTTTCAACCGCAACGGGACAGCTGTTTGAAAAATTATCTGCAATTACAACATCGTGACCTGCGTTGATGAGTTCAACACAAGTGTGCGAGCCGATATATCCGGCGCCGCCTGCAAGCAAAACATTCATTTTAAAATTCCTTTCTTAACAATCAACATTTTTCAGGCTCGGGATAGTCAACACCGAAGGTTTCGGCTGTAACCTTTGCCATAATCTGAGGATCAAGAGGCTTGTCGGAATAGTCTGTGTCACACTCTGCGATTTCATTGACAACATCCATACCCTCAATTACCTTGCCGAATGCGGCATACTGACCGTCAAGGTGCGGAGCGTTCTTGTGCATAATGAAGAACTGCGAGCCTGCTGAGTCGGGCATCATTGAACGAGCCATTGAGAGAACACCCTCTGTATGCTTGAGATTGTTTTCAAAGCCATTCACGGCAAATTCGCCCTTGATTGAATATCCGGGACCGCCCATACCCGTGCCTTCGGGGCAACCGCCCTGAATCATAAAACCGTAGATTACACGGTGAAATGTAAGGCCGTCATAGTAACCCTTGTTTACAAGGCTGAGAAAATTATTTACAGTATTCGGAGCAATTTCGGGATAAAGCTCCGCTTTGATTGTTTTTCCGTTTTCCATTTCAAAAGTAACAATAGGATTGCTCATTTTAAATCGTCCTTTCGGTTTATTAACACTATTTTAGTATATTCTTGATAAAATAGCAAGTGTCTTAGTGATTATTTGCGAATAAATCAGCCTTTTTCAATACTCATTGTAGCAAAAGCATTGAGGTCTGTTCCTGCAATATTTCCGCTGAGAAACTCGTAATATCCCTGTGAACCGACCATAGCGGCATTGTCACCGCAAAGAGATTTTTCGGGCATATACATTTCCCAATCACGCTTTTTACACTCTTCGGCAAGGGTTCTTCTGAGAAGTGAATTTGCCGAAACACCGCCTGCGATTACAAGCTTTTTCTGTCCCAGGTCTTCAGCCGCCTTGATAAAGTTTGTAACAAGGCAATCGACAACGGCATAGCGGAATGATGCACAGACATCGGCTTTGTTAAGCTCAACACCCTTTTGTGCCGAATTGTGAATGAGGTTGATTACGGCTGTTTTAAGTCCCGAAAAGCTGAAATCATACGGTGCGTCGTGAACTGCGGGACGAGGGAGCTTGAATGCAAACGGATTGCCGTTTTCCGCAACTCTGTCCATTTCAATTCCGCCCGGATACGGCATTCCCATTGTCCTTGCGGCTTTGTCAAAAGCCTCGCCTGCGGCATCATCACGGGTTTTGCCGATAATTTTCATCTTTGTGTAGTCCTCAACCATAACAATATGGCTGTGACCGCCCGACACAACAAGGCAGAGGAACGGCGGTTTTAATTCTTTGTTTGAAATATAATTTGACGCAATGTGTGAACGAAGATGGTGAACAGGAACAAGCGGAATTCCTGTTGCAAGTGAAAGTCCTTTTGCAAAATTCACTCCCACAAGCAACGCTCCGATAAGTCCGGGGGCATATGTAACACCGATTGCGTCAATGTCGGAAAGCCTGCAGTCTGCATCTTCAAGAGCCTGCCTTACAACAGGAACAATTGCCTCTGCGTGACGGCGTGATGCGATTTCGGGAACAACACCGCCGTAAAGCTTGTGTTCCTCAACCTGAGAAGCAACCACCGAGGAGATTATGTTTCTGCCGTCCTCAACAACCGCTGCCGCAGTTTCGTCACAGGACGATTCTATTGCGAGTATCTTCATAATTTTCCTTTCACTACGAAACATTTATGATGAAGTTCCGTAATATCGTTATTATAATGTTTTATTACATATATATGTCAAAAACAGCGTGTCATTAAAACAGCGTTTTCGGTTGGAGATGAGTAGTAATTTTTCCTCTCTCCCACCTTGATGAATCCGAATTTTTCATAGAGAGAACGGGCGTTCCCGTTACTTTCACGAACCTCAAGAGTGAGAAAGCAAAGGTTATTTTTCTTGGCATAGGTCACAAGCGTTTCAACAAGCGCCGAACCTATTCCCCGATTTCTGTGTGTACCGTCAACGGCAACATTGAAAATGTAACCCTCGTCAACAACAACACTCATTCCTATATATCCGACAACGGCATTGTCTTCCGTTGCGGTAAAAAACAGCGAGGTTTCGTTGTTCAGTTCTTCTTCAAGGCTGTTAAACGACCACGGATGCGAAAAACACCGCTGTTCAAGCTGTGCAACCGCCTCAAGCTGATTTTCGGTCATTCTGTCAATTTTCATACGCTTTTAATATTTCCTTTACAGAATTAACAATTTCATCACGGCAATGTCTGTACACCTCAATGTCGCCGCCGTAGGGATCGCTTATACCGAGCACGGCGATTTTTTCGGGCTGTACAAGAAAAAACTGCATCAACATTTTTGCGTGACTTTGCGACATACAGTAAAATTTTTCGTATTTTTCAATGCCGGCATCAGCTACGGCTGTTGAAGCTTTGCCCGAAAGGTCAATTCCGATTTCCTTACAGGCAATCACGGAATTTTCCGACACGGGAAGTCCCGTTGAGGTTGCAATGCCAAAGCTTTCCGCCCTGACGCAAACACCGTTTTTCTCTGCCATATCATTAAAAATTGCCTCTGCCATGGGACTGCGACAGGTGTTGCCCGTGCATACAAAGGCAATCGTTCTGTTATCCTTTTGCATCATACCAAGTCCTTCCGATTGCCGCATCGGCTGTGAGCGGAACGCTCATTTTAACTGCGTTTTCCATTTCTTCCTGAACGATGAGTGCAACTCTCATGCTCTCATCCTGCGGGGCTTCGACAATAAGTTCGTCGTGAACCTGCAACACAAGCCTTGCACGGAGATTTTCGGCTTTCATTCGCTCGTCAACTTTAATCATTGCAATTTTGATAATGTCTGCGGCTGTGCCCTGAATAGGCATATTTCTTGCAACTCTCTCGCCGAATGCACGGATCATATGCTTGCTCGAGGTGAGTTCGGGAAGATTTCTTCTTCTGCCGAACATCGTTTCAACATAGCCGTCAGCGTTCGCCTTTTCGACAACATTTTTCATATAGCTGTCAACACCGCTGTAATGGGCAAGATAGCTTTCAATGTAGTGCTTTGCCTCTTTATTTGAAACACCGATATCCTTTGCAAGTGAAAATGCGCCGATTCCGTAAACAATACCGAAGTTAACCGCCTTTGCACGGCTTCTCATAATCGGAGTTACCATATCAAGCGGCATATTGAACACCTGTGACGCTGTGATTGCGTGTATATCTTCGTTATCCTTGAATGCTTTAATCATATTTTTGTCACCCGAAATATGGGCAAGCACACGGAGTTCAATCTGCGAATAGTCGGCGTCAACAAGCGCCCAGCCATCTCTTGCACAGAAAAACTTTCTCATCTCTCTGCCAAGCTCGGTTCTTACGGGGATATTCTGGAGATTCGGCTCTGTTGAGCTGATTCTGCCTGTTCTTGTTTCGGTCTGATTGAAATTTGAATGGATTCTGCCATCATCTGCAATGACCTTTAAAAGTCCCTCGCAGTAGGTTGAATTCAGCTTTGAGAGCGTTCTGTATCTCAGCACCATTTCAACAACTGGATGTTCATACCTCAGGCTTTCAAGCACCTCTGCATTTGTGCTGTAACCGCTCTTCGTTTTCTTTTTGCAAGGGAGTCCGAGGTTTTCAAATAAAACTACGCCAAGCTGTTTGGGAGAATTGATGTTAAACTCACAGCCCGCACTTTCGTAAATTGCGGTTTCAAGCTCCTTAATCTGTGCAGAAAGCATTTCGCCGTAGCTTTCAATGCCCTGTCGGTCAACACAGACACCGATATTTTCCATTCTTGCAAGCACCTTTGCAAGCGGAATTTCAATTTCACTTAACAACTTTTCCTGACCGTGAGCCTTGATTTTATCTCCGAGTTTTTCGCACAATTCTGCGTAACAGGCAAATGCCTCGTATTTTTCATTCTGCTCATCAGCACAGACAGGCAGAGTGATTTCGTAAGAGGCACAAAGATTTTTGTCCGAATAATCCTTTGACGACGGTTCAATCAGATATGCCGCAAGCTCAATATCAAACACAATATTTTCAACATCAATATTTTTCTCATCGGCATAAGCGTAGAGCGTTTTGATGTTTCTTGTGTACTTTTCAAGTTCGCTGTCGGCAATAAACTTAACAAAAAGTTCTTCGTCCGTGCTTATATACACCTTGCCGTCAAAAAGTACGGCAAAGGATTTTAATTCTTTATTCTCTGTTTCAAAGTTGAGATATAGCTTTTTCTCTGACTTAACATTTTTTAAAAGTTCATTTTCGTCAAAATCAGACACAACCTCAAGCGAATTTTTCTCAACCTTTTCGGGCTTTGTATTTTTGTCAGCCTTGATGCCGTATTTTTCTATTAAAGAAAACAGTTCAAGCTTTGCCATAAATCCGGCACATTCATCGGCATCTTTCATATCTACAACATAATTTTCGACATTTGTGTCAACAGGAGCGTTGCAGTTTATTTCACCGAGCATACGGCTGAGAATTGCATTTTCCTTTGACGCAGTCAGCTTTTTACGCACACCGTCCTTGATTTCAAGTTCATCAAGATGGTCATAGATATACTCAACCGTGTGATATCTCTGAATGAGGTCGCCTGCACCCTTTGGTCCTATTCCCGCAACTCCGGGAATATTATCCGAAGTATCGCCCTGAATCGCCTTGATTTCTATAAGCTCCTTTGGAGTTACACCGTAAGTTTCAAGAATCTTTTCGGGGGTATAGAGTATATCCTGTTTGTTTGAGCAAAGATGAACGCTTGTTTTGTCCGACACAAGCTGAAGGCTGTCACGATCACCTGTTGCAATAACGCACTCGTTTCCGTTTTCTTCACAAGCCTTGGCGAGCGTACCGAGAATATCGTCAGCCTCAAAGCCCTCACAGGTAACAAGCCTGTAGCCTAAAAGGGTAAGAAGCTTTTTCAGCGGTTCCATTTGTGACGCAAGCTCCTCCGGCATACCTTTTCGTGTTGCCTTGTAGCCTGCATAAGCCTTGTGTCTGAAGGTCGGTGTTTTCAGGTCAAAGGCAATCGCCACGGCGTCGGGATTTTCTTCATTTTTAATTTTGTACAGCATTGTAAGAAATCCGTAAATTGCGTTTGTAAACTGACCGTCCTTTGTAGTAAGCGGTCTTATTCCGTAAAACGCACGGTTTACAATGCTGTTTCCGTCAACAGCAAGTAATCTCATAATTTATACATCACATTCTCAATTTTTCCGTCTTTAATGTAAATTCTCGGAACACGCTTTCCGACAAGACAGACGGTTTCGTAGTTTATAGTTCCTGTATTTTCAGCAAGTGAATCTGCAGTAGGCTCACCGTTTTCGCCTGTACCGAATACGACAACCTCGTCACCTGTCTTGACATCTTCAATATCGGTAACATCAAGCATTGTCTGATCCATACATATTCTGCCCACAATTTTTGCTTTCTTTCCGTTCACCGTCATATAGCCGTCTTTTGCATTCTGTCTGATGAATCCGTCAGCGTATCCGATCGGAACGGTTGCAATTTTCATCTTTCTGTCGGCTGTAAAAGTTCTGCCGTAGGAAATTGTTGCACCCTTTTGAACCTCTTTTACAAAAGCGACAACTGTTTTAAGCGTCATTGCAGGAACAAGGTCAAGTCTGTCGGCAAGCTTTGATGACGGAGCAAGTCCGTAGAGGATAATACCTGCTCTTACCATATCGCAACAGGTTTCGGGGTAATCTTCAATTGCACCGCTGTTTGAGCAATGAACAACGCTGATATCAACGCCTCGCTTTTTAAGGCTGTCACGCACATGAATAAAGTTTTCATACTGCTTGTTTGTGAACTCTCTGCCCTCGGCATCTTCATCAGACACACAAAAATGAGTAAAAAGCCCCTCAACCTCAAGATTCGGAAGGCAACAAGCCTCGCAAATTTCTTCAATAGAATATTCATCCCGTGGAAATTCCTGACACATAAAGCCGATTCTTGACATTCCCGAGTCAACCTTGATGTGCATTTTGCAGATACAATCCTCTTCAACACATTTTTCGGAAAGCTCCTTTGCATACTCAAGTGAAAAAACAGCCTGAGAAATATCATATTCAGCAAGATTTTCAGCCTCTGAAACGGGAGTGTAGCCAAGAATCACAATAGGAAGTTTTGAACCGCTCTTTCTGATTTCTATACCCTCGTCAATATTTGAAACAGCAAAAAAATCTGCTCCGAGTTTTTCATAAACCTGTGAAAGCTCAACTGCACCGTGGCCGTAGCCGTCAGCCTTTATAACACAACAGACCTTTGTATCGTCTGCGACCTTATTTCTTATTACATTATAGTTATGCTCAATTGCATTAAGTGAAATTTCAGCCCAAGTTCTTTTTACCATATTCATTTTTATCTCTCCACATACCTTTTACAGTCAATTTGCAATCAATGTAATTATAATACTTTTGATTCTTCAAATCAACACAAAATCCCCCTTTAAATGCATATAAAAGTTATTTTATTCGTAATTATGTGCAAAATGTTACTCCTGAATTTTTGCAAATGCACAAATTATCTGCATAAAAGTCCTAAATACTGCAATTCACTTGATTTATTTATTCATTTTTGGTAGAATTAAAAGGTATTTGATTTATAAATTTAATTTCAGGAGGGGCATAATGACAACAAACAACATAATAGTTCTTTGTGCGTTTATAGCTTATATGATTATTATGATCGTAATAGGCTTTGTTTGTTCAAAGGGCAACAAGAACAATGAGGACTACTTTCTCGGCGGCAGAAACCTCGGCAGTTGGACAGCCGCAATGTCGGCACAGGCATCTGATATGAGCGGTTGGCTTTTGATGGGACTTCCGGGCGCTGTATACCTTGCCGGCACAGGCGAGGCATGGATTGCCGTAGGACTTCTTATCGGCACAATTCTCAACTGGTACATTGTTTCGGCAAGACTTCGTAAATACACAATTGTGGCAGGCAACTCGCTCACTATTCCGAGCTTTTTCAAAAATCGCTACCGTGACCATAAAAACATAATCAAGATTGTTTCGGCTTCAATCATAGCAGTTTTCTTCACGGTTTACACAGCATCGGCATTCAGTTCGGGCGCAAAGCTTTTTGCTACGCTCTTCTCGGACAGCGCAAGCGGTGACGAAAACTACAATCAGGTTTATGTTATCGGTCTTATCGTTGCCGCAGTAGTAATTCTTGTATATACATTCATGGGCGGTTTCAAGGCAGTTTGTACAACTGACCTCATTCAGGGACTTATGATGATTGTTGCAATCCTTTCCGTTCCGGTGCTTGCATATGCAATTCTCACATTTGACACAAGCTTCAGTTCTGCACTTGCCGCAAAAGGTGTTGAACAGCCTGCTCAGTTCCTTAACTTCTTTGTAAACGGTGACGGAACTCCTGTTTCGGCTGTTTCGATTATTTCAAACCTTGCGTGGGGACTCGGTTACTTTGGTATGCCGCATATTCTCGTCAGATTCATGGCTGTAAAGAGCAATGAAGAAATCAAAAAGTCAAGAAAAATTGCTGTTGTTTGGGTAATTATTTCACTTACTGCGTCATGCCTTATCGGTCTTATCGCAAGAGGCTACCTTACAGCACAGCTTGACGATGCAACAAGCGAATCTGTATTCATCAGAACAATCCAGCAGCTTTTCTCAGGCAACGGTGTACTTATCTTTATCGGCGGTATTTTCCTTTGCGGAATCCTTGCCGCAATTATGTCAACAGCAGACAGTCAGCTTCTCGTCACTGCGTCGGCTGTTTCGGAGGATCTTTACAAAGGTGCTGTTAAAAAGAATGCAAGCGAAAAGAGTTCGCTTTTGGTCGGCAAAATTGCAGTTGCAGTTGTTGCTGTAATCGCATTTTTCATTGCACTTAATCCTAAATCAAGCATTATGGGACTTGTTTCGGATGCATGGGCAGGATTCGGTTCGGCATTTGGACCTGTTGTTCTGTTGGCACTTTTCTGGAAACGCTCAACACTTTCGGGTGCAATCAGCGGTATGGCAACAGGTGCTCTGACAGTTATCATATGGGACTATATTCCGCTTGTAAACGGTCAGACGCTTTATGCGGCAACAAATCTTTATTCACTTGTTGTAGGCTTCGGACTTGCGCTTATTGTGAATGTTATTGTTTCTCTTCTTTCAAAAAAGCCGTCAAAAGAAATCATTGACGAATTTGATTCAATTAAAAATATTGAAGTATAAACCGCAGGGGCAGTCGCTTTATCACGACTGCCTTTTTTGTGTCTGAATTTAATTTTTCCCGAAAATAAGAAAAATAAGGCATGGAATATCACAAAAATCAATTGAAATGTGCAAATCTTTGTAGTATAATCTATCGTATTGTTTGTTACTATTTTATTTTTCAGAAAAGAGATTGATATGAAACTTTTAGAAGACAGAATTCTTAAAGACGGACATATTGGTGCCGACAATGTGTTAAAGGTTGACAGCTTTCTCAATCATCAGATTGATGTCAGTTTTGTATGTGAGCTTGGCAAGGAATTTTACAGGCTTTTCAAGGACGAAAACATAACAAAAATTCTGACAATCGAAGCGTCGGGAATCGGCATTGCCTGTCTTGCGGCTCAGTATTTTGGTGTTCCGGTTGTTTTTGCAAAAAAGACAAAAACGATAAACATTTACTCAGATACATACAACGCAACCGTCCACTCATACACTCATAAAAAGGACTATGACATAGTTGTTTCAAAGGAATTTTTGAGCAAAGAAGACAATGTGCTTATCATTGATGATTTTCTTGCAAAGGGCAGCGCCTTAACGGCACTTCTTATGCTTATTGAAAAAGCAGGCGCAAAAACAGCAGGTGCGGGAATTGTTATTGAAAAAGCTTATCAGGGCGGCGGCAACCTCGTTCGTGATATGGGCATAAGAGTTGAATCTTTGGCAAAAATCAAGTCAATCAGTAAAAAAGACGGAATCGTGTTCTGCAAGCAGTAGTAATATACTGCTTGCTTGTACTTGACTTTTGCTGATATTTATAGTATTATCTAACGGTAGGTCTTGCAGAAATTGAAAATGCGGGTGTGGCGGAATTGGCAGACGCGCTAGATTTTGGTCACACTACCTCGGTGAAACAATTTAATATTTTGATTTTCGCAAGTTTATCTTGTTGAAATACACACGTGCGGGCGTGGCGGAATTGGCAGACGCGCTAGATTTAGGTTCTAGTGTCAACCGATGTGCAGGTTCAAGTCCTGTCGCCCGCACCACCCTAAAAAGCTCGATTTTATCGAGCTTTTTCTTGTTTTTGAGCAAAATAAAGTTGGCAGACGCATAACATAAGGTGATGATTTTGTCGTTTATATTGTACAAATTATCACACTTCAATTTAGCTATAATCACTAAATTGAAAATTACTAATGTTATGCGTCTGCCAAAGTTTTATGATGTAAATGTACTCTCTGTAAGATTGCCATTCTCGTCATAGCAATCCTTATGCTTTCGAAATTTAGCGTTCAGCTTGATTTTGATTTTCAGCTTTTTGCCTTTTTCAAAGATAATGATTTTATCTACAAGCAATCTGAGGTTTGCGTCGCTAATCGCTCCCTCCTTGATAATTTCCTCGATGATTTCTACACTGTCTTTCATTTCAGCTTTGCGCTTTTTGATAGTGGAGTTGTAATCCTGAATGGACTTAATTTCATCCTCAAGTTTTTGAATGTCCGACTCGCATTTTTCAAGCATTTCTGTGTAGATATCTGCGTGTTCCCTATCCCTGATTCTCTCAAGCAGGATTTCCTTTTGGTCAGATTTGCGCTGTTCAAGGCTTGTATTGAGATGTTTCAGCTTATTGTTTACAGAGTTTTTATTGCTCATCCATTTCTTGACATCAGATTCTATTGATTTGTAATTTGCAAGCGCTTCATCCTTGATTGACATAAGCTCATTATAAATCAGCTTGTCTAAATATTCTTCGTCAATTCTATGTGCCGTGCAGTGTTCTTTACCATAGCGATGATATCCGTTGCAGTTGTATTCGATGCGTTCGGGTTTATCTTTCCACTTACGCTTTTTGCATACGAATGTACAACCGCATTCACCGCATTCTATCAGTCCTGTGTAGCGGTGGCAAGGATTACCTGAACTCGCTCGAACATTATTACGCTTTGAAGATAATAAAAATTGCACCTGTTCCCATTTCTCCTTTGAGATAATGGCAGGTGCAAAATTTTCGTGTTTAAATTGTTCTTCCTCAGGCAAAGCCTTTCTGATATGATTAATTTTACTGGTATAAGTCTTGTGACAGGTGACTGTTCCTATGTAAAACTCATTCTGCAAAATCCGTTTTACCGTTGTGTTCACCCACAAGTACCTGCCAGTAATTTCAGGTTTGTTGCAGGGTAATTTCTTGTTGTACATTTTGTTTTGATAGTACTGCGGTGATTTTATGCCCTCATCATTCAGCTTTTTGGCTATTGCTTTTAAGCCGTAGCCTGATAGATAGAGGTCATATATCTTTCGGACAATCTCTGCTTCTTCCTCGACAATCATAATTTCATTTGTATTCTTATCCTTAAAATATCCAAGCGGTACTGTAATCACAATACCTTTTTTCTGTTTCTGTTTGTAACCTGCACGGATTTTCTTTGAAATATCACGTGCGTACATATCGTTGAAAATCCCCTTGAAGCCTATCATCAGGTCATCATCTTCATTGCTTGTGTCAATGTTTTCTGTAACCGACAGCACCCTGACATCGTGTTCACGAAGGTAATCAATAAACATCGCCGTCTGCGTTCTGTGTCTGCCGAGTCGGGATAAGTCTTTTACGATGATTGCTTCAATCGCCTTGTTTTCAACCTGTTCATAGATTTTGCTGATACCCTCACGATTAAAGTGCATACCGCTTACATTATCATCGAAGGACTCGCCCACGATTTCGTAATTGTTTGCGTTTGCATATTCTACTAAAATGTTTCGCTGATTGTTAAGAGAATTGAGTTCAGCATCTTCATCTCTTGACAGCCTGTAATACAGCCACACCTTCATAATCATTCTCCTCTCATTTGTTATTTGAATGTTGTGGTCACACCACCTCGGTGCAACCACAACATATCACAAAGTTTTTATAATATCCAGCTCTTATGCTGACTTTTTTGAATTAATTTTATCATCATAGTAATCAGGCAACAGATTATTTTCCGTAAGGTAATCTTTGATTATACTTTTCAGAAAAGTATTAAACTGTCCATCCGTTCCTACATAATCAAATTCAACAGATTCGACAATAATAGGATTTTCTTTACGTGCCATACGTCAACACGGCACAATGCTTAATTATTTTTCTATCATCGCTCCTTTACCACTAGAATTTTTATACTAAATTTGTACATAATAAAATTCTCTTTTCTTAAATAAGCTTACAGGTTCATATTAAATCCGTTATCTTCTTTAATTTTTTCTTCAACCTCAATTTCCTCGTTACTATCAGAAATAATATTCATAAACATTCCGGCAACTGAACCTATGAAAGCACCTATATCACTTCCATTTTGCTCAGCTGTAATCCGCTTTCTGCGTTCTTCTTCATCCCCCGAATCATCATCAATTATACGAGAAAGTGATTCAGCAAGAGAGTTGATACTGCCGAGGACAGCACAGTTATTGCTATCCATTTTAATGTTGTCAGCAGAGTTGACTTCTTCACTTGTGACGCTATTGCCGATTCCAACTCCCGACCTTGTCGCAAGGTATTGTTCAAAAACTCTTCTTGACTCTTCCCAGCCTGTTCGATAGTTTTCGTCATCTGAGTTTGCACCGACCTGATTTCTTTCAGAGTCTGTTCCGAAATTTTCTTCAGCTCCGCCTGACAACCCTTCGAGATCAATTCCATATTGTCTTTGTTGATTTCCAGAATTCTCTCCAGATATTGCACCATCTGGTCGTCCGTTGAGATTTTTGAAATCAAGTTGTACAGCTCCGGCTGAAAGGTTATTGCGGTTCTCAACAGATTTAGTTCCTCCTCTCTGACCTGTGACGGAATCGAAATCACTTTCGTTTCTCCCGATAGTAGCTCTATCGCTGTCAGTGAGTTGCTGTTTCTCTGCTTGAGGCTTTCCAAAATATTGTTCTTGCCTGTATCTAAATTCATTTTCCATACTTCCTTTCAAATATTTATCGTTGTGTAGTTTAATATCTCTGCACTTCATTTTGTTCGGACATTGATAGGTGATGTATTTCCTGTCGTCTGTCCAGGTTACGGTGTAACCCATAATTGACATTGCGTTTATGAAATCTTCTTTGCTCCCACTTATGTTCATAGCTTTGTCTATGTCGTTCATCAGTTTGAATTTCCAACTCTGACCTTTGACTGCCGTGCGGTATTCTCTTGTTGAAATTTTCATACCGTCTTTTCTGTAAGGTTCAAGAGTTGAAAGATTATGCTGTCTGCATATCTCATCGCTCAAGGCTCGCAATGAATTAAGCGTGTTTGGATTCTGCCGAAGTTTTTTACCATTTTCAAAGCTGACAGAGTTGATTACAAAGTGGGAATGAATATGCTGTGCATCACAATGAGTTGCGACTAAAACTTCATATCCTGTCCACGCTTTTTCGGCAAACTCTAAAGCAACCTCATGAGCTTTCTGCGGAGTAATATTTTCTTCTAGTGAGAAGGACTGAACATACTGATAGAAATTCATTCCGTCAGTTTTACCGTATGACTTTTTAGTAGCCATAAACTCTTTGAATGCATTTTCACCGTCACAGTTAATTCCGCTGACAAGTCTTTGATTTGAAATCTCATCATAGACTTTCTTATCCTGACAACAGTAATCAATTACACCTTTCATAGCACTGATTGATTGCTTTGACTCACGAATATACGTTACGGTCGCCATCACTTTTTCTCCGACAGTTTTATGATTGCGTCATAGATTTTTCTTTGCATAGCAATCATTTCACTAAAGGTGTAGGAACTAAAAGCACCGCTGTTTATCTTTCTTGTTATCTGATTCAGGTTATTGCCAATCCTTTTCAGTTCAACAAGTAACGGTTGTAAATCAACTACTTTGATTTCACTTTTTAATGAAGATTTCAAAATATACTCAGTCAATGTCAGCTGAGCTTTCTTTGACATTTTATAGATTGCAAACTTTTCAGATTGAGTTAATCTTATACTCAATGTTTGATTTCTCTTACGATTTTCTATTTTTATGCACCTCCGTATTAAAGTGGGTCCGGGCTTCGCTCGTGGGGTCCCCGAAAAGACAAGTCTTTTTGGGGAAAGGAGCAACCGCCCGAAAAGCGACGCCTTTGCCGTTAAGGTAAAGGCAAGCTACCAAGGGCGAGTTGCGACGCGCGGACAGCCGGGCGCTCTGCTTGCCCCGGACAAGTCCGGGAAATGTAGCTCAAACTTTCGCTTCTAAAGATAAACTTTCAATTCTGCCGTAAATTCGCCCTAATTGCGATTTTCACTTGCAAGCGGGTACTTCCTTGACTTCTGCAAAATAACCGCACAAATCGGCTCACGTTGCCTGACACGGCTCGTTAGTGACGATAGGAACGATATGGACGATATTTATCGGACAAGGATTTTATCGTCATCATCGGCACTATCGTCACTTTCTTCATAACGAATGTTGATATAACGCTTACCACTGCTTCTGTATGAATTGAATAATACATTGTAATCCTCAAGCTGAAAACGATATTGATTTAGCATTCTCTTGAAAGCGTTTGCCGTGTATTGCTTTTTATAGACTGCATTGAACTTTTCCGTCAGTTCAGTGTTGCTACCAACAAATAACTTTTCACTTTTCATAAATTCAATCACAGCAAACACATCATCAGGCAAAAGAATTTCAGGATTTTCAAGGCTGTCGGAAACAATATTCCACTTATGGGTTTCCTTTGAAAATTCAATTTCAATTTTTCTCTCTTCAATATCTCTGCCTGAGCATTGCATAACAGCTCTGTTCTGACCTCTTTCTTTTTCACTGATAGAAATCAAAGTATCAGCACAACCTGTTATTGCTGTTGAACCTGAAAAGTTATTCAGAAAATCACCGGAGCTTTCTTTCCTGAAATGGTGAATCAACAGAAGAGAAATATCAAGCTTGTCTGCAAGATGTTTTAGCTTGGATATCTCATAATAATCATTTGCATAGGAAATATCTTTGTGAGGCTTTCTTACAAGCTGAAGTGTATCTATGACAACAAGTCTTGTATCTGTGTGTTCCGTCACAAAATCCTCTATCTGCTCTTCAAGACCCTCCGCAAGTGAACAGGAAGATGTTGCAAAGAAAATATTTCTCGGCACATCATCTGTGATTACATTAAGTCGTTTTTGCAATCGCCTTTTGTTATCTTCAAGGCATAGACAGAGTGTTGTGCCATGCTTGGTATTATAGTTCCAGACCTTTTCTCCTTTGGAAATACTTAAGCACCAATCAAGCACAAGCCAGGATTTACCTACCTTTGGCGGACCTGCAAGAATAATTAATCCCTGTGGAAGTAAAGTATCAATGCAAAATTGTAACGGCTCAATTCTTTCGTCCATAAGACTTTCACCATCAAAGATTTCAAGTTTTTTAAATTTTTTAACCATATTGGTTATCCACATCCTTTCATTCTTAATAATTAAATCCGTATAAAGTTTTAATAAATCATAACCTCATCACTCCTTTTGTCCTCTAATATATAAATGTCAGAAATTTTCAAAAATCCGTAAAAGTCCGTGACAACACAATTAACTTTCCTATACACTTGTGATTTTATTTCCAAAGTGATATAATCTAAACGGAGTTGATACTATGGACTTTAAGGACAATGTACTGAAAAAGCTGAATACAACTAATCTTTTTAGCGTCACATATAGAAAAGATAAGTTTGCACTCAGCAATAAAGAATATCCTATTGGTTATACAAGTTACCTTGTAATGGATACCGACAGTCGATTTATTGATGAAAGTATTTTTGAAGATTTAAAAAATTTCACAGAAGAATTATTAAATAAGGATTTTAACAGAACCGATTTTTTAAATTATCGTGCAAAAATAATTTCAGTTATTGATGTTTTGAGTCAATATGAAATCTTTAAAATATTTGACATCAAGAAATGCAAAGAAATAATCAATGAGTTTTTCACAGAAGAGAAAATCAAGCTTTATGAAGAATATGACCGATTCACGAAGAATGAATATAGAATAAAGATTTCAGAAAAATTAGACGAGTTAATCAAAGCGTCTGTTGATTTGGAAACGGCTTTCTCAATCGGTTTCTATATCTCGTCAGCTGTAAAGGAAGTAAAATATTATTCATCTGTCGTGTTTCAGATTACAAATAAAATAGTAAAAAATAACGCACGAACAAAAGTAAAACTTGCAGAAGCATTCAATGATTTTGTAAAAGACCCGTATATGAATTTTATATTTGATGTTAACAGCCACCCATTCTGCACGAGAGCAACAATAATTCCAGTGGTAGAAGTTGCAGACGGCACAAGCAAGATTTATCGAAAGGTTTATTACAATAATCTGAAAGACTTTCTGATGACGGATTTATTTGAAGGCTATATTCACGGGCACTACCTTTGGAGATGCGATATTTGTGATAGATATTTCTTTATGACCACAGCACGCAATCAACTATATTGCAGTACGGTAAATAAGGAGTACGGAGTGCCTTGTTCATATATAGCAAAGCACCCGGAAGTCACAAAAAGGAAAATGAAAAAGCAGAGAAAATCCGACAGTCCATATTATGTTCTATGGAAAAATCGTTACGATTCTATCCGTAAAAATAAAAGCCTTAGCAAATACAGTGCGAATGTATCTGCCAAGGCAAAGGAGCTTATTGATTATTATTTTAATTTAGCAAATGTTGATTTTGACTATGCCGAAAATCAATACGAGAAAGATATGGAGCTTTCAAAAATTTATGAGGAGGCTATGAAAGATTAAGGAAAATAAAATGTATCAGCTTGATTACGTTCCAATAAAGCCTGCTAACTTGAATGATTATTTTGTACGCTACAAGGAAACAAATTATGAAAAATACTTTAATGAATTTCTCTATTTTTATGAGCCTGTACTCAACAGAAATGCTCAACTGTTTATAACGAAATACGGTTTGGATAATAACAGAATTAACGACTTGAAACAAATCTTTTCATCTCTGCTGTGGAGCGAACTGCAAAGCTATGATTCGGATATACCTTTACTACAGCTCATAAAATATAAAGCGCTCAAAGCTTGGCACAAATATGTCCGTACTGTTTGCAGTAACGTACATATCGATAACGATAATCAGTATATGAATTTACGTAAAGTAGCATTGCTGTACTCTCAACAACCGAAAAGCAAACCACTTGAAAAAGTGATTGCAGATATTGCAAAGGAACTAAATATTTCCGAAAATACAGTCCGTAACTGCATTATTACTTCAACTCAGTTTAAGCAGAACAACAATCTTGATATTCACAATAAAGATAATGAAAATTATTTCAATCTTTCAATCACTGATGTTGAAATAAATACACTGTCCCCCGAAGATATATATTTCAAAAACGAACAGCAAGAAGAGTTAAAAACGGCTTTGAGCAAACTCAAGCCACAGGATTTAAGATTGATTGAGTTAGTATTTGGTATCTGTCCCAACTGCCTGAAAAGTAAGGAGAAAATTACAATCCGTGAAGCATCATTAATAGTCGGTCTGACAGCCGAAGGTGCAGAAAAGAGATTGAAGAAAATTCTAAAGCGATTAAAAGAAAATTTAGAATAATAAGGGTATGAACCACACTTCGATTCACGCCCCTTGCTTTGTTATTTTTTGTGAAATTTATAGCGTTTTAATTTTCAAAATAATTGCTATATTATTGTTTTGATGGTAGAATTTAAATAGAATATTCGTATTACGGTGATGAAAATGACTAGAGAAATCAAAATTAACGAACTGAACAAGTTGCTTGAATTATATACGCATTTGCATGAACTTGGTGTTCCTGATCACAACGAGAATTTGGAGAAAACATGGAATACAATTTGCAACGATGAAAATCATCACATTATTGTTTCTGAGATTGAAGGCAAAATTGTTTCTTCCTGCGTGTGTGTTATAATTCCAAATCTTACAAGAAATATCCGTCCATATGCATTTATAGAAAATGTTGTAACCCACGCTGATTACAGAGGAAAAGGCTATGCAACAGCCTGCCTGAACTACGCAAAAGAGCTTGCACAGAAAGTAACTTGTTACAAAATGATGTTGCTCACAGGCTCAAAGAACGATAAAACTTTAGACTTTTATAAAAAAGCAGGCTACAATTCAGAAGACAAAACTGCGTTTATCCAATGGCTATAAGGAGAAAAACTATGTTCAAACTTGCAATTTTACAAATGCGTTCAGAAAATAGAGCGTATGATAAGAACACTAATACTATAATTGATTATATGAAAGCAGCTTCAGAAAATAATGCTGATATGTTATTGCTACCCGAATGTTTCATAACAGGCTATGATTTGTCCATTAGTAATGACCTTGCTTTGTCTGATGATGATAATCACATTAATAAGTTATGTGATACAGCAAGAGAACTTAAAATAGGACTTATTGCTACTGCGTTAACAAAAGGGAAAGCAAAACCACAAAACTCTGCTTTAGTTATAAATAAAAATGGCGAAATCCTTATGAAATATTCTAAAGTCCACACCTGTGATTTTGCAGATGAAAAGGCACTTGAGTCAGGCAAAGAATTTAAGGTCTGCGATTGTGACGGAGTAAAAATCGGAATAATGATTTGCTATGACAAGGAGTATCCTGAAAGTGCAAGAGTTCTTATGCTGAAAGGTGCTGAAATCATTTTAGTGCCAAATGATTGTGGAAGTATGAAGCCTCGTGTTCAAGCCTTATCTACAAGAGCATATGAAAATATGTGCGGTGTAGCAATGGCTAATCCAAACGGCGTTAATGCAGGCAATTCTTGTGCGTTCAGTCCTATATGTTGGGATAAAAACGGTATATGCGTTGACAACACGCTGTTGCTTGTTGATGATACAACAGAAGGTCTGTTCTATGCTGATTTTGATATGGATAAAATCAGATATTATCGTGAACATGAAATGATGGGAAATACATTTCGTAAAGTAGTCGCCTATTCAAAATTGCTTGATAAAAAGATAGAGTATCCGTTTATAAGAGAAGGACAATAAGAGAAAATATCTAAAACTGAAAAAGGATTTAATATTATGGAAACGATTGAACTAATTGAAGCTACGCCTAAATACGCAAATGATATATGGCAATTTCGTCAAGAAGTTTTAGAGCGTGATGCTGATAACGAAAATCAATTTGCAGGATATTTATCTCTTGATACTTGCTCGTCTGCTGAAGAATGGATAGAGATATGCCGACTTAGAAACAGCGAAAACACTTGCAGACAAACTGGAGCAGATGTACCTTCTGATACCTATTTCGCCATTCGCAAAAGTGATAACAAATTAGTTGGTGTCATTGATCTCAGACATCATATCGACCACCCGATTCTCGGCACTTGGGGTGGTCATTGCGGATACACCGTCCGACCATCTGAACGAGGAAACGGCTATGCCAAAGACATGCTGCGGCTGAATATTCAGAATGCTAAGAAGCTTGGAATACCCAAAATCCTTATCACTTGCCATTCCGATAATTTAGCAAGTGAGAAAACTATTATTGCAAACGGCGGTGTTTTCGAGAAAGTAATGGAAGTTGACGGAACAGAGATAAAGCGATATTGGATAATTGTTTGAGGTTGTATAATGAAAAATATAAAATGGATTTACTTTGATATAGGCTCAACACTTGTTGATGAAAGTGTTGCTTTCCGAAAAAGAGTTGAAAAGACCATAGCAAATACAAATGTTAGTTATGATGATTTTTACAGCAAAATGGTTGAGATTTCAAAACACAATCAAAAAGGCTACCATAAGGCACTTGAATATTACGGCTTGACTATGGCTCCTTGGAACAGTGATGACGAATTTGTATATCCTGAAGCGGAAGAATGTTTAAGAAAGTTAAGCAAGAAATATAAAATCGGAATTATTGCTAACCAAATCTTTGGCAGTGAAGAACGGTTAGAAAAAATCGGTTTACTTAAATACATAAACCTTGTTGTAGCTTCTGCCGAGGAGGGTGTAGCAAAGCCTGATTTGCGTATCTTTGAAATTGCTCTTAGTAAAGCTGATTGCAAAGCAGACGAATCGGTAATGGTCGGTGACAGGCTCGACAACGATATTATTCCTGCCAATAAAATCGGAATGAAAACCGTATGGATTAAGCGAGGCTTAGGCGGACTTTCTACGTCTATGACACAAGAAGAACAACCGAACTACACTGTCAGCAACTTAAACGAATTATGTGCATTGGAAGATATTTATGATACGAAGACCATATCCAAACGGTAAATTAAATGCGTTCAATGTAACTTATGATGACGGAGCGTTGCAGGATATCCGTTTTGTAGCATTTCTCAATTGCGGATATATGGAGAAAGAGTTATGAATTTAACAATTAGAAAAATGCATCCAAACGAATACCCTCTGCTTGGTGATTTTTTATATCAGGCAATTTATCAGCCAGACACAACAAACTTAACACCAAAATCAATTATCAATAATCCAGAGCTTCAGGTTTACATACAGGACTTTGGAAGGCAAAAGGATGATTATTGCTTTTGTGCTGAAGTTGATAACAAAGTTGTCGGAGCTGTATGGGTACGTAATATCAATGGATATGGCAGTATTGACGATGTTACAGTTGAGTTTGCTATCTCGGTTTTTAACGAATATCAAAAAATGGGGATAGGCACTACACTGATGAATAAAATGCTTGAGCATCTAAAAGAACTGCATTATCCAAAAGCATCTCTTGCTGTTCAAAAGGAAAACTACGCTGTCCGAATGTACCAAAAGGTCGGCTTTGAAATAGTTGATGAAAACGAACAGGAATATATTATGATACATAGGTTAGGTAACAAAATGACAAATAAAGATATATTAGAAATCGCATTACAGCAGTCAGCGTATGACTGCAACTGCGAAACAAAAGATTTTTTAGCTGAACACAACATTGTGTCGATATCCAAAGCAAACCCCAAAGCGAGGAAATATATTCCTCTGCCGTTTGAATGTGACCTCGTTTCATACGGCAATAATATAGTTGCTCAAACGAGTGAAAGAATAAAAGCGGTTGTTACAGAATATATCAACAAATACCTTGCGTACCGTTGCTTTGAAACACCGAATATCAATGTGCTGAACGAACTGCTTGCACCGTTCAATTTGAAGGTTTGCTTTATGGCAGAGTATTTCCTGCCTGATGTCACCAAGTTGAAAGAGCTTGATTGCGGATATGAACTGCGTGTTTTGCAGAAACAGGATTTTGCAGATTTGTATTTGGAGCAGTGGAGCAACTGTCTGACATTTGACGATAGAGAAAGAGATGTTCTGGCGGTTGGTGCATATGATGACGATAAACTGATAGGGCTTGCAGGTTGTTCCGTCGATTGCGAAACGATGTACCAAATTGGCGTTGATGTACTCCCCGAATACAGACGAAAAGGTGTTGCTTCTGCCTTGACAAGCAAATTATCCCTTGAAATCTTAAAGCTCGGCAAGGTGCCTTTCTATTGCGCCGCTTGGTCTAATATCAAATCGGTACGCAATGCAATCAAAAGCGGTTTCTATCCTGCGTGGGTGGAATTAACTGCCAGAGAAATTGATTTTGTAAACAATATAAATAAGTGAATATATCAGTGATTAACAATAAGGAGAAAATTTAATGCGATACGGCTCAATTTATTTGGTAGTTAAGGATTTTAATAAATCTCTTGATTTTTATGAAAAGCTCTTGGATATGAAGGTAAGTGCGAGAAACGGAGAACGCTTTGCTGTTTTCAACAACGATGGCTTGAATATCTGCCTTTTTAACGGCTATTATGATGCCGAACATCCTGAACAAATGGAAACAATAGGCGAATCGTATCCGATATACGATGATTCATTAGCTATCGTAAACAGCGCAAACAACAGAAAAGTATTTATCAATTTAGGTGTGCCTGATTTACAGGAAGAATACGATAGAATTGTTAGTTTAGGCATTGCAACCGAATTAACGCCCATAAGATATCTGAATGTATTTTCTCCTTACTGGTATTTTACGTTTATGGATCCTGACGGAAATCCTATTGAGATAACAGGAGGATATAAGGAGGAAAATTGATTATTGATTTTAGGAGTGTGTTTTTTATGAAAAATCTTGGAACAGTAACACTTGAAACAGAAAGACTGATACTTCGTAAAACAAAAAGCGATGACGCTGAGCCGATGTTTAGAAACTGGGCAAATGATGAGAGAGTAACCAAATATATGACTTGGCCGCCATATGAAAGTGTTGAGCAATTAGAAACTACATATCACAAATTTTTGCTGGATAACCAGGATAAGCTCGATTTTTATGACTGGAAAATAGAGCTGAAAGAAATCGGCGAACCTATAGGTGCAATCAGCGTGGTACAACTCAGAGAGGATACCGAAGCCGCTACAATCGGATATTGTCTTGGTTATAATTGGTGGCACAAAGGCATAATGAGCGAAGCTTTTAGAGAAATAATCAGATTTTTATTTGAAGATGTAGGCTTAAATCGTATTGAAGCATATCATGATCCTCGCAATCCACACTCAGGAGATGTAATGAAGAAATGCGGATTACTATATGAAGGAACCGCAAGACAGGCTGGCAAAAATATGCAGGGTATTTGTGACAATGTGCATTACGCAATATTGAAAGAAGATTATTTTGCTGAATAAAAATTGCGCTGTTGAAGGTTGCATATGGATAATGCCGGAGCTTGATGAAAAGCGGCAGGATACAGATAGTAGAAATATACTGCTTGATATTATCCACACAACCGAACATGAAGAAACGCTGATGGGATTAAGTCCTCACTTCTTGGAAATTGGAAGAAAATAATTTCAATCAAAAGCGGACAGGTAATCAATTTAAGTTTTGATTACCTATCCGCCTTTTTAGTTATTGACAACTTCAATGATGATCCTTGCTCCTAATCGAAAGCCATTTAGAAATGCGTTTCGTTCGCAGATTTCAGAAATTTCCCGATTGCAGTCCTTGTATTTTTCAAAGGTTTCTTTCTGCTCATCGGAAAGAGTTGCTGTGAGTTTTTCTTCATTCCTGTTGAGCAATCCAATCAACTCTTTCATTTCATCATCAAGCTTTGAGACTTTTTCTTGAGGTAATAAATTCCCGTAATATAAATCTTCAAGTGTATCCATAGTTTATGCCATCTTTCGTAGCACAAACATATACCACATTACTTTTCAAAAGTCCAGAGTTTATTTTATCTTTTTAAATACAAAAATATATTCGTGCTTGAATATAAAAAAGTCACTTGCAAGAGCACGATAACGCCAGATCGCCTTTTGATTTGACTTTCCTTTTGTTTCTTCAAAATTTTTAACAAGAATTGCTTTGAGTCTGAATCCACGCTGCATAAAAAGATTCATACAATAAAAGCCTAACGGAACAATTTCGCTATTGGCATACTTATCGCCTATAACCACTGCGCAATACCTGTTCTTTTCAAGATATTGAGATGTATTATCAATTATGTGTCCAAAGGATTCAAGAAAATCGTCTATTGAAGCACAATTTGACAAATCTTCTGTTTTATCACTGAATTTCACAATATCCCAATATGGGGGATGATAAATAACAAACTGAACTTTCTTAATTCCCAGTGACATTAGTTTTTCGTAAATATCGACACTTCTGCTGTCACCAACAATAATCTTTCCCTTTGTTTCAGGATTCTTTTCTTCAAGTAATAAATCTCTTGCTTTTTTTGCAACATCGTCCTGAAGCTCTATGCCTATTGAATTTCTGCCTAACCGTTGAGCTTCAATCAGTGAAGTTCCGCTGCCGGAGAACGGATCAAGTATCCATTCTCCTTTCTTAGTGTATCTTCTGAATAACTGATTTGGAATTTGAGGAATAAAATTACCATGATAATTTGCAGAGTGAACACCTGAATTATCACGTTTGTCAAACATCCAAAGAGTATCTGTAAGTATATCATCGTACTCTTTCCAATGCTTCATATCAATATCGTTATATTTTGCCATCACTTTACCTGCTTCATCTTCTTATTTAATTCATCTCTCCATTTTGTTGGATTATGCCAGAAACAACCTACACAACCCAAGGTTTCTGAATATGCTTCTCCACCTTCATACCAAAACTCAATTACCTTGTATCCCTTTCCACGTTTACCTGTTTTTACACACTCCTCACATATGCGAGATTTCAGCAGATTATTTGCACGTGAAAGCAACATAAACTTTTCTATAATCTGCTCATCAGACAGATTGGAATTATCTTCTTCATTAGATGTCCATCTGACTTGTGGCACTCTATGATCAATCTCAAGTTGATTCGCCGGTTCAACACGAACTGAATATTCATCTACGCAACCATAAAGTTCTTTTGCACGTTTGGCAATCTGCGGCGGTATAGAGGTTCTTGCTTTTAGTCCTGTTTCAATTATCTCCGTTGTTTTTAACTTTCTATGTATAGTATTTGTTCCACAATGTTTGCAGAACATCTTTTTATACCAATGACCTTCCTCGTCCTGATCAAGCTGAATACCCTTTTCCTGACGCCAAACCTGCCAAGTCTTTGCTTGTCCGCTTAACAGTTCGCACTTTGTACAGTGCCACTCACAGTCGGACATCGTTTCAAAATCTTTATATTGTGTGCTACCTTTTTTAAAAGGATTCATAATAATACCACCTTAAAATAAGATGGTATTATTGTAACACAAAAGAGATAGTTCTACAATATAAAACTATCTCTTAATTAAGCAATGTAAATATTCAGTTGTTTTATTCGCCTTGTGATTTCGATTTTCTTCTTTATCTGCTCTGAAACGTTTGTAATCAGTGGTGAATACATCATATTCTCCGTATTGCTCCATTATTTCTCTGATTACTTCAAAGGGCATTAAACCTTCATTGTTATAGCTCAGAAAGATGTATTGAAAATCAGCGTTTCTGATAAGATCATCAAATTCCTCTTTCACGGTTCTTGTTGAACAATACTTGCTTTTCTGAGATTGATATTCTCTCAATCCCGATTTTCCGTGTAATTCAGGATTATCATATTTTGCAATAGTTTCAAGCACATGATAATTTGTGCAATACTGTCTTGCATTATACGGCGGATCAAGATAGAGAATATCGCCGTTGATTCTATGAATCAGATGATTTATGTCCTCATTGTAAACTTCGTTATGCTCGTTACCGTCTATGATCGGTAACAGTTCCAACTTAAACTCCTTTTGTGCAGATTTCTTTATTCCTTTAAGGAAAGCACCATATACTGACGCTGTATTAGCATATTTGTCAATCGAATTGATTAAGCTTGCCAGCAGATAATAATATTGACTTTCATCAATATCGCCATCATTTTTAAGTCGTTCAAGTTCTATTCTGATAGAATCACATTTTTTGCCGTTTTCGTCGGTGAAATAGTTTCTTCCGCATCCTGAACCGGCACAGTAATTTTTGTATATAAAGCCTTCTGTGCCTTTAAGTGCATTAAGATATTCAATCTGTTCTGCAGTGATAGGCGGATTATTACCAATCAGATGCTTATTCAGCACATAACTGTAATACTGAATATCGTTAGATATAATATTATAGCCTTTTGATTTAAAAGTACTTCCTACAACCCCCGTTCCTGCAAATAAGTCTGCAAAGGTTCTGTTATCTGCATCTTCACCAACAACTTTGGATATTGCCATTGTAAGGAAATCTATCAATGAATATTTTGAGCCTATGTAATTCATTCACTCACCTCCGTTGCAATAAAGTATATCATACTTAAGATGAGATATCCAGTACTAATTATGTAAAAGCAATATATAACAATGCGTACGATGGAGAAGGATATTCCTGTTTGAATGGCGATATTCAAAATCAATCTCTATCGGATTATTAAAATCTGTATCAATAATTGCTTGTTTAATTGTGTCACTTGAAATATTGTCATCCAGATATACAACATAAATCCTTGGATCATCATCAAAACGTTCTTCATCTTGATTTTCGTACAGACTCTTTGCCACTAGTTCAGGATGGTTTATTGCTATATTATAATAGCCATCACCAAACTCATCCTTAAAGGCTTTTCCCACACCTCTGCTAACCTTTTGGTCAAACGGTTCTCCATTTATATAATAGTCCAAACCACGATTGTGTCTGAAAGTAGGAATAAGATTTTTATTATAAAGAACTATTAAGCTCTCTATATAATCATTGCGCTTGGTGTTGATATCTTTTATTCGCCTGAATTTTATTACTTCTTCAGCAAGTATATTATCTTTATCTTCTTCAGAAAATTCTGTTCTTCGATTAAGTCTAGCTACATAACCGTCAAAATTTGCTGCTGAAAAAGGCCATTCAATTACACCTAAATTGTTTCTATTCCAATCATCAATCAAAAAGTCTATATCGTTTTTGCATTTAATACCGCTTAGGTACTTCTCTGAATGAAAAAACATTTCTCTGAGAATATCTTTAGATACTCTATAATTCCAAGTATCAATAATACAACTATCAATACCAACAATAGAACGAGGTATTGCTAGATATAAATCTGTTTGTGCAAAAAGCCTTTCAAGATATTTGATTTTCGTGTCATATTTGTCAAATATTCTTTTAATGTCTATAGGTGTAATTTCTTCTTTGAGCATAATTAAAATCTCCCGTATATATTTTACTTTTATATTTTTAATCAATAAAAAAGCTAAACTATTGAATTTAACAATGTAAAACAAGTTTTCGTTCAAATACTAAAAAAATAATAACATAACACAACAAAAATAACAATACACTTGGCGATTTTTAATTTAACTTTTTCCTATTTATTTCTATAAAGCATTTCCAAATTCAGTTTTCTTCTCCCATCAATTGTATGATAACACATTTAAAGTGCTTGCTATCGATTGTAACCTGTAGAAGTAGTTTTTTAGTCAATATTGGGGGAGATATTGTTTTTTATGTTCTTTTATGATACAATGGAAATATCCAAATTGTAAGAGAGTAATGTTGATGAGCTTTTTGAAAAGAATTGATAAATTGCATAAAGAAAATCGAAGTGTATATGGAATAGAAATGTCAAATAATGATTTTAGTAGTTTCATTAATGTTGAACCCGTAGATATCTCTTTGACCCAAAAATTTATTATACGAAAACAAGAAAAAGCAAAATTGTTGCTTGTTTCAGGCAAACAACGAGTTTATTTATCGGATAATGACATCATATCAACTATTCTAGATATGGAGAAAAACTGCATAGACTGGTTTTTGAATTCTTTTATAAAACTTTATAATGATGAATTTGAAGTGTTTAATTTTAAATTGGAAGATAAATTATATAAAGGCATAGGCATAAGTTATTATCAAAGTCAACGTGAAATATCATTGTTTTCAGACACCAAAATTGATATTAATGATTTTATCTTTATCCTTAATTTTATCTTTTCCAAAGATAAACAGTGGGAAAACGACACGTCACAAGAAAATTTTGGCAAGAGAACCATCATAAAATATATAACATTGATTGATTATTATTCGAACCAATCTGAAAGAAGTAGGAATTATCTTGAAAAAATAGGCTATCCTATATACAAAACCAATTTTGTGACTGCCTCAAAATCTATACCTGCCTCAAAAATCAAAAATATGTTTTCAGATGTAAACTCTTTTGACATTTCGAAATATTTATGATATAATATAAATGAACTCCAGTACGGCATTACTGCCACCTTAGCTATTAAGGTTAATGTAACTACATTTCGTTGAATTTGGATGACATCCTGTCATCTTTAGTTAAGGAAGAAAATAGCATCACCAACCTCTTGGTCGCGGGACTCCGCTCCCGGCGAGAACGCTGATACTATTTTCCACCTTTTCAATGAATTGTACCAAATTCAAGTGGGGTTCTTTTTATTTGGGGTTAAATAGTTATGATATTATTTAAAGAAAAAATGAGTTTTGCAGATCCATTTAATGTGATATTTTTGTGTGGAAGTAAGTATATCCCAGAAAGCGGAAAAGATAAAAGAGTTATTTTGAAAAAATTTTTATTAGATAGTAATATTAATTGTCAAACTGTACTCTTAGAAGAAAACTTTGTTTTTGCAAAAAACAAGAAAGGTTATTTGGCGTACGATAATATTTTTGTGAAAAATCTCTCAGAAGTAGAGAGTTTGGCAGCACTATATGCTGATAAAATAATTATAATACACGAAACTTTATCAACAGCTGCTGAAATTGGAATGTTTGCGGGAAACAAATCATTGACATCAAAAATCTGCATTCTTTTTCCAGATGATATTTCAATCGAAGAAAATAAGATATCAGCATTTATTAAATTGGCTTTTTTTAACATTTATGACACCAAAAATGATAAACCCAATAGAATAAAATACTATCCGGATATTGAAATTCACAGAAGCTCCGTAAACAAAAGCGAATATCACACTTTTTTCCATGAGAATAAAATTGGAGATGTTCTCGGTCAAAAAGTTTTAAAGTATGTAAAAAAAGAAAAAACGTATAGAAATATAAAAATTAAGAGAAGTAGATTTGGCAAGGCGTTTTCAGATCCAGACGTTATTAGTTACGCTGTTTTTGAAAAATATAAAAAAGTTGGTGTTTCTATATATGCAGATGCTTTGAAAATCCAGTTGCTTTCTATGTTTACTGTTGAATCATTTAGATCCGAATTCCGTAAAGAAAAGCCAATTAAAGATCATGTCACATATATTGAGGACAATTATAGAAAAATATTGTTAGATACTATTTGTAATATTGCAGGTATTAATTCTAACGAATATTCGTTAAGCGTTGAATTGGTTGGTATAAATGGATGCAACTTAAGGCAAGCCATAGGGTATTTTATATATATGCTTCAAGCAACTGAACTAATTGGATTGGAACAGTTATCTGAAGAAGATTTTAACAAACGGAAAATAAGAATTAAAGAACAAATGGAATCATGCATTTCAGATTTCAATGATTACATATATAAAAAAACTGAAACTGTGTTTGGAGGGATAATGTCATGAATATCAATAATCCTGATATTGTCGTTCGACACATAAAAACTAAAAATAAAACAAGAAAAATTATAACTTATCGATCTGAAGATTGTGAATTAAAAACTAAACATAGAAGGATCAACACCTTTTTGCAAGAAAGGTTTATTCCATCAATTTTCACAAAAGGGTATGTTAAAGGTCGTTCAATCTATGATAACGCCCTACCCCATATGTATAATGACTATTTTATTTTGCTCGATATAAAGGATTTCTTCCCACATATTTGTCATAAACAGTTAGCAGCAAAAATATTTCATGAAATAAATTTGGTTAAAGAGAATCAAATAAACAAAAAAGAATGTAATTATATTGTCGATTGTTGCAGTATAGGTTCACGCGGACTACCTCTAGGTTTTATCACTTCACCCATATTGTCTAATATGTATCTAAAGGAGTTTGACTGCATATTATATGGATATTTAAAGAAAATGGAGTTAAATAATGTTATATACACTCGTTATGCTGATGATATAATTATTTCTTTCAAGACTGATTCATTTGTTGAATTTAAAGAAATAGAAAACAACATTGTTGATACATCTAAATTACTATTATCAAAATATGGACTGCAAATAAACAATAGAAAAACTCGTGCATATAATTTAGATATTTCTAACCATGTTCGCATAACTGGGATTAATATTACAAAATCAGAAGATGGATATAGGCATTTAACAGTAGGTCGAAAGTTAAAAAACAAGTTATTTTGGAATGCTATTGAGTGTTTTGAAACAAAAAACCAAGAAAACATTCAAACGATAAAAGGGCTTCAATCATTTGTTCTTTCAATCGAAAAACAAGGATATGAATCGTGCTTTTCAGAAGGAATGTTGAAAAAAGTAAATGACTTAGGTTTTGAATCTTTAAAAGAGTTGATTGATTCACTTTAACCTGCACGGGTAGTGTCGCCAATATAAAATTGTGGGATAGTGCAGAATACATCATTTTACAATTTTATGTAAACACAAGATTTGACATAATCACAAAAATCAAACTCTCAAGAAATTATGGAATGTTTCAAAAGTATGTTCTTGGGGAACTTATTTACTTGAAATTAACTCACCAAGGTGTCGTCACCATTAGGTTCTAGTGTCAACCGATGTGCAGGTTCAAGTCCTGTCACCCGCACCAGTAAAGGTGGTTTTTTAACCACCTTTTTCTTTTTGCCAAAATTACTTAAAATGCCTTAAAAGTGGCTTAAACACTGGGTTTTTGAGATTTCAAAAATTCAGTTGAGTAATTTTGAATTAAGTTAAAACAAGATAAAATGCAGTCAAACTTACTGTCAAACTTACTGTCATTTTAGTTTGCCTGCCGATTTTCAAGGAAACAAGATAATATATTTTTAAAATTTATTACACCATAACACAAAAGATTTTTCTATTATTAAAACAACAAAGAGGTTAAGCAATTTTTTCTAATGCTTAACCTCTTTTTTTATTTTGTTGATTACAGAGCATTCCCATACCATAACAATCCTCTATATTTTTGTTCTCAATTAACATTATGCTTCATCACCTACAAAACTACATATTGTCATCTTAATACCTCTTTTCTATTTTAAATATGATTACTTTTCTATTAAAAAGTGTACCACATATAAAGCACAACCAGTAAACCTACTACTACTGAACAGATAAATAGTAGTACTCCAATATCCATATATTCTACAACCTTTCCTTTTATTTTATTATATTATACCATATATTATAATTAAATTGAATACTTTCTTTAGTATAATATTTATTTTTTAGCATAGAAAAAGAGGGTTCATAAAGAACCCTCTTTTCCCTAATTATTTTTAAGGATTTATTCTTGTTATCAAATTTAATTATCTATACTCCCAATGACCACCTGATTCAACCTTTTCATCCCAAGGTTTTACCCATTCCTTGTCTTCTACTGCTTTTGTGCCTGTCTGTACATATTCTTTCTCATAATGGTATGAACCTCTACCACCGTGATCCGCCTCCCAAGTAAGGTGAGTCTCTCTCTCCTCGGCATCTTTCATTTTCATACCGCAGTCATTACATACATTATAGCCTACCCAACCATATACTGGCTCTTCCTCTGTACCTACTACTTTCCAATAACCTTCATGGTGTACTGTTTTGTAATCATCCACCCATACCTTCTGCTTTGGCTTTTCTGTAGGTGTTTCAGTATTTGAAGATGTGCTTGGCTTAGCTGGCTTCTGGTTATTACTTGAAGAGTTGCTTGGCTTAGCTGGCTTCTGATTATTACTTGAAGAATTGCTTGGCTTAGACGCTGGCTTTTTGTCATTCTTAGAAGTGTCAACCTTTGATGTATTTGTCTTTGAAGAGTTGTCTTTCTTTGAAGATGTGTTTGACTTTGTATCTTCTTTCTTTTCAGTGTTACCCTTGTTGCTGTTGTTTTTGTTAGATACTGTAGTTTTTACATCGTCAACCTTAACTGTGACTGTCTTACCGTCATCGGTTTTTACTTCTACTTTGCCGTCTTTTACTTCGACTTTCTTACCATTCTTATCTGTGATGTTGCCGTCTTTGTCGATTTTTAGACCGTTATCCTCAATAGCCTTGCTGACCTCAGATGATACAGTTGAAGTCTGTACGGTTGAAG
>OAVB01000078.1_pt1 | contig 91770 bp, 83 predicted proteins | sample 1516871 | NCBI WGS metagenome assembly OAVB01 (sample SAMEA2580069, study PRJEB22360) | human gut metagenome | biome: human gut; feature: human-associated habitat; material: faeces | place: Denmark | collected 2008/2010 | reverse complement strand
AAAGTGAGGTGACCGTACATGCAGAGTGAAGTGAATCAGGAAGAAAATTTGAATAGAATTATTACGGTTCCTAGATAAGGCTTTTTATGATGAAAACAGTATATCATATGCGGTTATGCATTGAAAATACTGTTCAGTTAAGAAATGCTGTATTTTTTAGGTGTTTTTACCACAGCGTGAGAAGTCACTAATTCACAGAAATTATACAGAATCATACGGGCATTGATTTCCTGAAGGATTCCATCATACTTGCTGCGCCCCAGATCAATCAGGATGCTGTCCGTCTCATGAAGGAGCTTTACGGCATCGACATGGAGAAAAAGCAGTATTCTAAGCTGATATCAAGCATCCCGGAGCCAGACATCTCCATGGGTTGTGATGTAGGTTGTCCGTTTATCGGCAGAGCGTTTGATGACAACTGGAAACTTGAAGATCCGACAGGAAAAACGGATGATGATTTCAGGGGGGTTATACAGCAGATCAAGAAGAATATTCTAGAATTAAAGAAAAAATGATTGCAATATAAATTCCGGTTTATCAAGCCCTTTGAGAAATCTTTTCTCAAAGGGCTTTTTAATTTTGTGATTTAGTATCGGATTTTTTGGAATAATAACTCTGTTTGGCAAGGAAAATGATAAATTGAAAAGTGTTAAAATAAAATCGTGCCGAAATGGGAGCAAAAACCCAAAAACAAGGAAAAGTGTGCCGAAATGGGAACACTTTACAATCACATATTAAACCACAATCTGACCGTTATAACACTCATAATTGCGGCGGTTAGGTCGGCGGTTATGGCGGCAAAGAGGGTGTGGCGAATTTTTTTGACTCGGATACAGCCAAAGTACATTGCGATTGCGTAGAAGGTTGTTTCGCTTGAACCTGCGAGTACGGATGCTGTTCTGCCCGCAAAGCTGTCGGGACCGCAGGTTTTGTAAAGGGCTGTGAGGAGTGCGGTTGAACCGCTTCCCGAAACGGGGCGGAGGAGTACGAGCGGAACAATTTCTTTCGGAAATCCTAAAAATTCTGCTGTCGGCTGAATCAGTGAGCATATTGCGTCAATTGCTCCGCTTGACTGCAAAAGGTCAACGGCAAACACAAGTCCCATAATTGTAGGGGCAATGTTGTACAGAAGTTTTACTCCCTCTTTTGCTCCCGAGATGAACACATCGAATACGGGAACTTTTTTTATCAGCCCGAACACCACAACAATACACGCAAATGCCGGCATTACAAATTCCATTTGCTCACCACATTTCTCAAATTTTGCCTTGCCTGATATTCAGCGTACAGGCAATCAGCAATGCCACCGTCAACGCACACGCAGAGCTTATCCAGACGGGAACGATTATTTCAAAAGGCGCAGAGCTTCCGTAGGATTGGCGGAGTGCGGCAAGCGTTGTTGGTAACAGCTGGAGTGACGCTGTGTTCATAACTACAAAAACAACCATTTCGTTGCTCGCAATGTCACGGCGGTCATTGAGCGTGTGCAGCTGTTCCATTGCTTTTAGTCCGAAAGGTGTTGCGGCATTGCCGAGTCCGAGCAGATTTGCACTGATATTCATAGTGATGCTTTGAAAGGCGTCGCTTTTTTTATCAAGTCTCGGAAAAAGCGGACGGAGCAACGGTGCAAAGATTTTTGCAAAAATGTTTGTCAAACCGCTTTCAACTGCGATTTTCATAATTCCCGACCAAAGGCAGATTATGCCTGCCATTGTGAGAATAAGCTGTATTGATGACGCTCCGCTTTCGATGAGTGCGTTTGAAATGTCGGCGGTGTTGCCCATAAACAACGCACATAATACGCTCACGGCAATGAGTCCGCTCCAGATATAATTCAGCATTTTTACTCCTTTTGCTGCAATTAACGACAAAATGTACAATATTGTCATTTTTGTAATCAAATTATTTAATAAAATCGTTGACAAAAATCCCGAAAAATGGTAGTATAGGTAAAAATAGGGATTATGGTGAATTAAAAAATAGGGATTATGGTGAATTAAAATGATTTATACAAACTTTAGGGAAATTGATAAAGCAGGCAGAATTGTAATATCAAAGGATATCCGCAACCACCTCAACATTAAGCCGGGTGACATTCTTCACATTGAGGCTGACGATGAGTGCGTTACGATTAAAAAGGCAGAGAGCAAGTGCGTTTTTTGCAATACCCTTGATAATCTGATTGCATTCGGCGGAAAATATGTATGCAGAGATTGTGTTGAAAAGCTCAAAGGCTGATACTGCTTTCGACTACTCTAAAATATACTTGACCGAATTTGAAATTATGATAACGGACGGTGTTTTTATATGGACAGAATTGACAAAATTAATTATTATCTTGACATTGCCGAAACTGTGCTTGAAAGGGGAACTTGCCTGCGCAGAAATTTTGGTGCGATTATCGTGAACAACGACCAGATCGTTTCAACAGGCTATACAGGTGCTCCGAGAGGCAGAAAAAATTGCTGTGATTTGGGATTTTGTATCCGTCAGGAACGCAACATTCCCCGTGGCGAGCGTTACGAACTTTGCAGAAGCGTTCATGCCGAGGCGAACGCTATTATCCACGCTTCAAGAGAACAGATGATTGGCGCAACGCTTTATCTTGTCGGCAAGGAGATGTCAAACGGCGAGTATGTTCAGAACACATCTTCGTGTGCAATGTGCAAGCGTATGGTTATCAACGCAGGTATTGACAAGGTTATTGTCAGAAACGATAAAACCGATTTTACGGAAATTGATGTGAACGATTGGATTATGTCCGATGATTCGCTTGACGCACTTCGTGGCTATTGATATGAAAACACGGCTTTTTATAACCGATATCCGCAAAATCTCTTTTGACAGAGTCGGTGAGCTTTCTCCCGAAAGGGCGGAGCGTGTTCAAAGATACCGCAGAGCTGACGATAAACTGCGTTGCATTGCAGGCGGCTTGTTTATGAACAAATTTCTTGGCGGTGCAAAAATCACCGTGAATGAATTCGGCAAGCCCGAATGTGACAATGGGCTTTGTTTCAATATTTCGCACAGCGGAAGCTATGTGCTTTTTGCGTTGTCGGGGTCCGAAGTCGGGTGTGATATTGAAGAAATTCGATTTCTCAAGGGCATAAGGCTCGGAAAAATTGTTTTCTGCGACAACGAGATGAAATTGCTCGGCAACGCTTTTGACAGGCTCGGCACATTTTTTGAATTGTGGACTAAAAAAGAGGCACTCCTAAAATGTATGGGTGACGGATTTCACCGTGGCGCAAAAAGTGTTGATGTCAGCAACGGAAAATTCTCTGAAAATCAAACCGAATATTATATGAAACAATACAAATTTTCGGACTATGAAATCAGCCTTTGCAGTGTGCAAAATGATTTCCCGAAAGATATTGAATTTATAATTTTATAAATATAAAGCCACGATTTTGAACCAACCTCCAAAATCATTAGATTTTTGGTCTGACTTTTTTTGGGGGGAACATCATTTCGGGGCTTTTTTACATAGAAAATACAAAACAAACCCCTGATTTTGTTAATATGCTTGTTATTGCTATTTTTGAATAATTGTGATACAATTTACTTTAATTAGTGTAGCAATCGGCTGCATATATTGTGTATGAAAAAATTCGGAACGGAAATATCCGTCTGCACACGGATGTTTTGCAATTTTCAGGGGGGACACTATGCCGACATTTACCAAGGCGGCTATCAAGGCGACATTTATTTCGCTCTTGAATAAAAAGCCGTTGAATAAAATTACAGTCAAGGAAATTGTTGAAGAATGCGGAATTAACCGTAATTCTTTCTACTACCATTTTGACGACATTCCGTCGCTTCTTGAGGAAATTCTCGTTGAAGAGGCTGACAGATTTGTTGCGACCGAAACCGACAACAATACTTCTGTTTATGAAAGCCTGATTTCTGTAATTGACTATGCTTTTTCTAACAAGTCGGTGATTCAGCACATTTACAATTCTGCGAACAGAACTACATTTGATGTGTATCTCAACAGGATTTGTACTCACGCTATAAAAAGCTATTTTGACAAGCTTGAAATTACAAAAAATATTGCCGAAGATGACCTTGACGCAATGATTATGTATTACAAGTGTCAGCTTGTCGGTTTTATTATCGACTGGCTCGGCGGAGGTATGAAATATGACCTCAGAATTAAGATGAAACGCATTTGTGAGCTGTTTGAGGGTTCAATGGAGTCTGCATTGGACAGATGTGCCAAAATCAATGCCTGATTGCTGTTTTATTGGTTAAAAGTGAATATTTGCGTGTCTGAAATGCAGACGAATTTAACAAAATGTCTGATTTCCGTACAAATTTATTGCCGTGTCTAAATTCCTGACACGGCATTTTTTGTGTCTGTTTAAATTTTAACAAAGTCGTAATAGAATATATTACGGACAAAGGAAATACGGTTCACCTCTCGGATCGTTCCTTTGAATGCAGAGTGCAGTCTGCAAATCATATATGAAGGAGTATGAAATATGAAGTTAGGGAAAGCGGTTGTTAAAAGCCGTTTCGTAATCCTTATACTTGCCGTTGCGCTGATGATTCCGTCAGCCTTGGGAATGGCATTTACAAGGGTTAATTACGACATTCTTAGTTATCTTCCCGATAACCTCGACACAATCAAGGGTCAGGATTATCTGCTTGATGACTTTGGAAAGGGTGCTTTTTCATTCCTCATCTTTGAGAATATGGATGATAAGGATGTTGCGGCAACAGAGGAAAAAATCAAAGAAATCGACCATGTTGATACGGTTCTTTGGTATGACGATTTTGCCGACATCTCAATTCCAAAGGAAATGTTGCCCGACAAAATTTATGATGCGTTCAATTCGGGAAATGCAACAATGATGGCGGTATTCTTCGATACCTCAACATCAGCTGATGAAACAATGAACGCTATCGAAGAAATCCGTTCGGTTGCCGGTAAACAATGCTTTGTTTCGGGTATGTCGGCAATGATTACGGATATGAAGGATATGTTTGAGGAACAGGAAATGACTTATGTTGCAATCGCTGTTGTCCTTGCGGTAATTGCAATGATGATCTTTATGGATAACTGGATTATCCCGTTTGTGTTCCTTGCAAGTATAGCGGTTGCTATCCTCGTAAATATGGGCAGTAACTACTTTATGGGTGAGGTTTCATTCATTACCAAAGCGTTGGCGGCAGTCCTTCAGCTTGCGGTAACAATGGACTACTCAATCTTCCTGTGGCACAGTTATGAAGAACAAAAGGGCATTTGTGAAAACCACAAGCAGGCAATGGCTGTTGCAATTCACGAAACCGTCCGTTCCGTAATCGGAAGTTCAATCACAACGGTTGCAGGCTTTATCGCACTTTGCTTTATGACATTCACACTCGGTCTTGACCTCGGTATTGTAATGGCAAAGGGTGTTATCCTCGGTGTTATCTCCTGTGTAACGGTTCTTCCGTCGCTCATTCTTGTTCTTGACAAGCCTCTTGAAAAGACAATGCATAAGTCGCTTATTCCGTCAACAAAGAAGCTTGCAACAGGACTTGTTAAAATTTTCCCCGTATTTCTCGTAATGTTTGCGGCTCTTATTTATCCGTTCTATTCGGCATACAGCCAGACGAACAATGAAATTTACTACGATTTGTCGGAAAGTCTTCCCGAGGATATGGCAAATGTAATTGCCAACACAAAGCTTAAAGATGAATTCGGTGTCGGTACAACACATATGGTTCTTGTTGATTCTTCGCTTTCTGCAAAGGACGCAAGAAATATGACAAACGAGCTTGAAAAGGTTGACGGCGTAAAATATGTTCTCGGCCTTGAAAGCGTTGTAGGTTCGCTTGTTCCGGAAGAGGTTCTTCCCGATTCAATCACAAGCGTTCTCAAAAATGATAAATGGGAGCTTATGCTTATCAACTCTGAGTACAAAACAGCCACAGATCCTATGGCAAAGCAGATTGACGAGTTGAATAAAATCATTACAAAGTATGATAAGGACGGACTTCTCATCGGTGAAGCCGCTTGTACAAACGACCTTGTAAACATCACGACAGTTGACTTTCAGGTTGTAAATGCAATTTCTATTGTTGCAATCTTTATTATCATTGCGATTGTTGAAAAGAGTATCACACTTCCGATTATTCTTGTTGCGGTTATTGAGCTTGCTATCTTTATCAACCTCGGTATTCCGCATCTTATGGGCGAGTCGCTCCCGTTCATCACACCTATCTGTATAAGTACAATTCAGCTTGGCGCAACGGTTGACTACGCAATTTTGATGACGACACGATATAAGAAGGAAAGGTATCTCGGAAACGATAAACGCACCTCGGTTATTACGGCTCTTGAAACTTCAATTCCGTCAATTATCGTTAGTGCAATGGGACTCTTTGCCGCTACAATCGGCGTCGCATTCTACTCGGATGTTGACCTTATTTCATCAATCTGTAAGCTCCTTGCAAGAGGCGCTGTCATCAGTATGTTCTGCGTAACGCTTATTTTGCCGGCAATGTTTATGCTGTTCGACAAGGTAATTGCAAAGACAACTCTCGGTTTTAAGCCGAAAAAAATATCAAATTCGGAGGCTGCTGTATAATGAAAAAGACTAACAAAAATAATAATCATAAATTTTTAAGCAAAAACTACATTAAGGGTGCTATTTCAGGCGCACTTGCACTCACAATTCTTTGCAGCGGAGTAGGCGTTGCCGCTTATTCTGCCGGTGCTGACAATACTGCACAGGCTCTCGGTGTTCAGACAGAAAGTACGGTTGAGGCTGTTAAGAAGGCAAGCACAACTAAAGAGGCTCTCAAAAAGCTCAGCAAAAATGAAACTGTTTATGTTATTGCCGACGCAAGCGGTGCGGCTAAGAAAATCATTGTAAGCGACTGGCTCAAGGGTGTAGATACAAAAGGCAAGGTAAAGGATGTTTCAAACCTCAAGGATGTTAAAAATGTTAAGGGTGACGAAACATACACGGTAAATGAAGACAACGCTTATGAGTGGGCTGCAAATGGCGATGACATCTACTATCAGGGAACAGGCACAACCGAACTTCCCGTAAAGCTCAAATTAAGCTACAAGCTTAACGGCAAAACTGTTTCTGCCGATGAAATTGCAGGCAAGAGCGGTAAGGTTACAATCCGCATTGACTATGAGAACACACAGAAGGAAAAGGTTAAGATTAACGGCAAGACAGAAGAAGTTAATGTTCCGTTCCTTATGCTTTCGGGTATGATTCTTGACGATGACAAATTCAAAAATGTTGAGGTTTCAAACGGCAAGGCTATCAATGACGGTACAAGAACAATCGTTGCCGGTTTTGCTCTTCCGGGTATGCAAGACAGCCTTGATATTGACAAGGATGAAATGGAAATCCCTGATTATGTTGAAATCACAGCAGACACAACCGATTTTGAACTTTCAACAACAATGACAGTTGCAATGAACGATATTTTCAACGATGTTGATTTTTCAAAGGTTGACGATAAGGTTGACGAGCTTAAGGATTCTCTTGATGAACTCGAAGACGCCGCAGAACAGCTTGTTGACGGTTCTTCACAGCTTTATGACGGTATCGGCACACTTCTTGACAAGTCAGGCACACTCATTGAAGGTATTGACAAGCTTTATGACGGTGCAGAACAGGTAAACAGCGGTGCAAAAAAACTTGACAGCGGTGCAGACGGTCTTTCAAGCGGTGCAAAAACGCTTGATGACGGTGCGTCAAAGCTCAAAAGCGGTGCGTCACAGCTTGACAGCGGTGCATCACAGCTTGACAGCGGTCTTGCAACACTTGCAGGCGGTGCGTCACAGGTTGACAACGGTGCGGCAAGTCTCAGCAGTTATGTTGCAACACTTGCGGGCGGTCTCGGCAAGCTTTCATCCAACAGCGCAACTCTAAACGGCGGTGCAGAACAGGTGTTTAACACACTTCTTTCAACTGCCGACACTCAGATTGCCGCCGCAGGTCTTACAGCCGACAAGCTTACAATTAAAAACTATGACAGCGTTCTTGAAGGACTTATTTCATCACTCAGCGATGAAAATGCTCAGAAGCTCGCTTACAATACAGCACTCGAAACAGTAACGGCAACCGTAAACAGCCAGAAGGATGTTATCAGAACTGCCGTTGAGGCAACAGTAAGAAAGTCTGTTACGGAACAGGTTCTCGCAGCCGCAGGTCTTGGTATGACGGCAGATCAGTATGATGCCGCTGTTGCCGCAGGTCAGGTCAGCGAAGAAGTTCAGGCTCAGGTTTCTACTGCAGTTTCTACACAGATGAGTTCATCTGCGGTTCAGACTGCAATTGACAGCAATACAGAGGCACAGATTCAGAGCCTTATCGAAACAAATATGAACAGCGAAGAGGTTCAGAGTCAGATTCAGGCAGGTGTTGCAAAAGCTCAGGCAGGCAGAAAGTCACTTCAGGCTCTCAAAACTCAGCTTGACAGCTACAACACATTCTATCAGGGTGTGCTTTCATACACAGCAGGTGTTGATCAGGCTAACGAGGGCGCTCAGCAGATTCTCGCCGGCACATATACACTCAAGGACGGCACAGGTTCACTTGTAAGCGGTGCCGGTCAGCTCAAGAACGGTTCTTCAAGTCTTAAGAGCGGTACAAGCGAACTCAAGAGCGGTACTTCAACCCTCAAGGACGGTACATCAAGCCTTAAAAGCGGTGTAAAGACTCTCAAAAACGGCACAAGCTCACTTTCGGACGGTACAAAGAGCCTCTTCGAGGGCGTTGGTACTCTCAAGGACGGCAGTGCAGCACTTGTTGACGGCGTTAAACAGCTCAATGACGGTGCAATGACATTGTCCAAGGGTATGAAGAAGTTCAAAGAGGAGGGCATTGACAGCATTGTTGATGCCGCAAACGGTGATGTCCGGGATATCATCGACCGTTTCAAGGCTGTTCAGAAAGCATCAAAGAAGTACAACAACTACAGCGGTATTTCCGATGATATGGACGGTAAGGTTGATTTTATCTACAAGACCGATTCAATCGAGAAAAAGTAACTCAATATATTTTAACAGCAAGACGAAAGGCTTATTTCCCTAACCCTTTCATACACAATATAAAAAGCAGTTATGTCGTTTGGCATAGCTGCTTTTTGCTTTGTATGATGTTTTTTGTGAATTTCAAAACTTGAAAAAATTACAAATAATAAAACGAATTTCACCGCAAACAATACTATTGCGGCGATGAAAACGGGATGCCGAAACGCCGCTTTATTAATAAATTTAACGAGATTTAAAAGTTTTGAAAAGGAGAAAACAAATTATGTCAAGCAATAACAATCAGATTAATGTACCTCAGGCAAAGGAAGCCATGGAACGCTTTAAGATGGAATGTGCCAACGAAGTAGGCGTTAAAAACCATATTAAGAAAAATAATTTTTAATGTCAAAAGCTGTTTACTTAACTTCACAAAAAACATAAGAATAACATAATAGAAAGCCGAAAAAGAGCTGATTTTGTAGAAATACAAATCGGCTCTTTTTTTGTTGCCATAAATTGCAAATCAGATATGTTTATCAACTAAAAAGCGAAAGGATAATGAAGATGAAATTAGAAGATAAGATTTTGGAGCACCGTAGGTTACACGAAATGCAACCTATACTTGAAGGAGTAACCTCTTTCTTTGAATCTTTGAGCAAGGATTACGGCTTTGAGGAACGGTTAGGACAAAAGCTGCTTTCGTTTGATATAACCAAAGCGATTATCACAAATAAGTGCTTGATAGGAGAAGCGGGCGTTGGCATTGGTAAATCCTTTGCATATATCGTTCCGCTTCTTTTTTATAATCAGCAGACAGAAAAGCCTGTCGTGATAGCAACATCAACAATTGCTTTACAAGAACAGGTAGTATCAGATATAAAGACCATCTCGGATATGATTGACTATCATCCCGAAATTGTTAATACGAAAGGACAGAACCATTTTATTTGCCGGAAACGTGCAGAGCAATACTTCGGCAAAAGCGAAAAACCATCAAACATTTTGCTTGCGATAAGAGATGGAGCTGACGAACGTAAAGACTTTACTATGCGGATTGACAACCGCACTTGGAATAATATCAATGTGAATGGCTATAACAGCGAAAGCTGTTATTTTTGTAAATACGCTTCTGAATGCGAATATCGCAGAATACGGGTAAGAATGGAATATACAAACGGGATCATTGTTTGCAACCAAGACCTACTTTTAGCTAATCAAGAAAAACTTTCCGATATGCGGAGAGGACTTATTAATTCAGATGTTGATGTAATTGTGATTGATGAGGCGCACAATTTAGAGGGTAAGGTGAGGAATTTGCTGACAAAAACCATTTCAAAGAGCAGTATCCTTGCGCTTCTGAAAAAGGTTATCCTCTTATCCGATTTGCTGAATATAAGGGAAGGACAATTAGCTGATATTCTAAATGAAGAACACGAAGCTGTAGCAGAATCGGCAGATTTATTGTTTTCAGAATTTGAAAATCAAATACAGCTCCAGATATATAGCAATACACTTGTATCGGAGGATAGCGATAGATTTGCAATACAGGTTAATAGTAATACGGAAGGTGCGGTTGCTCAGTTAAGGAGCAGTATAATAGATTTTCAAAATAGAATAGAACAACTTATGAGCCATTATAGAGTAAGGCAAAACAAGTCTTTAAATTTTGCTTTTGGAGAGCTCAGGCTGTTGGTAGGCTATCTTTGGGATGTTGTTGAATATAACAAGGAAGCTGATTATTTGTTATGGCTCGAAAAGCATAACAATCAAATATCGGTTTCTAAATGTCCGAAGGAAATTGATTTTGAAGCTAATGAGATGCTTTTTGATAATTACACGCCGACTATTCTCGTTTCTGCCACACTCGCCAACACAACGGAAGGCAGCTTGAATGAACAATACGGATATTTGATAAGAAATGTTGGCTTTCCCAAAGACAAATACGGAATGTTGTCAAAGCCAAAGCCTTCTCCGTTTCCGTATAATCAAAACGCTATGATATACTATGCTTCAGATTTGCCCCATCCCACTCGTTTTCGTGATGAATTTGTAAAGCAAGCTACACAGCGTTTGATTGAGTTGTTGAAGATGAGCAACGGCAAAGCGTTGGTGTTATTTACTGCAAAATCAGATTTGTCGTATGTTTATAGCGAATTGAAAAAGAACGATCTTCTGTTTGAGATTCTATCTCAAAGCGAAAAAGGATCTCAAAAAGAGATTATCCGCAAATTCAAAAACGACGAAGATTCTGTTCTGCTTGCCACAGGCTCATTTTGGGAGGGTATCAGTATTGAAGGCAAGCCCTTATCTCATTTGATTATTTTCAGATTGCCTTTCCCTGTTCCTGATCCTATCATCGATTATAAATGTTCGATTGCAGAAAACCCATTGATGGATGTTCAGGTGCCGGAAATGGTTATTAAGCTCAAACAAGGCGTAGGCAGATTGATTCGCAAGGAAACAGATAAAGGGATTGTTTCTATTCTCGATCCACGTTTAGGCAACAGTTTCAAAAACCAATACAAAGATTTGATTTGGGATGCGTTGCCTATGAAAAACAAGACCGATAGCTTGACTGAAATAAAAGAATTCTATACTACGGTTGTTTCAGATCAAGACGACAACTAAATAAGACTTCTACTCATTTTTGTTTTTCATCATTCATCTCCTTTCTACGGTGAGCCGAGGGCTTGTCTTTCGGCTCGCCTACATACCGAGAAATCGCATACTTTATATATTTCACTTTTCTATATATAATGAAAGCGTAAGGAGGTAATGTTTTATGAAAAGCCCTAAATACCATTTGTATCTGACGAGCAAAGAGTACACACAGGTTATCGGCGCTCTTGTTGAGCTGAAAAACGAGCTTATCAGCGAAGGCAGATATACCGACGCGGTTGACGAACTCCTTATTAAATTCAGCAAGGCGAGAACGAAAAATCTCAAAGTCGTATATACGAACTGATTATTTGACTGTCTGTTTTTCAACAGGCAGTTTTTTTATGCCCATTTTTAGATAGCAGCACCATAAAAACTCATACATAGCTGCTATTACAGTTGGAAGCTATGAATACAACGAAAGGAGGTATAACGATGCCAAACTGTAAAACAATAGCCGTTTGCAATCAGAAGGGCGGCGTAGGAAAAACTACAACCACAATGAATTTGGGCGTAGGCTTGGCAATGCAAGGTAAACGTGTACTCCTTGTTGACTGTGATCCGCAGGGCGATTTAACGACCTGTTTGGGATGGCAGAGAGTTGACGAGATACCGATTACACTCGCTACGAAGATGCACGAAATCATCCGCGACGAAAGTACAGACGCATTAAGCGGTATTTTGCATCACAACGAGGGCGTTGACCTTATCCCGTCCAATACGGATTTAGAGGGCTTGGAAATGTATCTTGTGACCGCTATGAGCCGCGAGAACATTCTGAAAACCTATCTGAACAAGGTGAAGTCAAACTATGATTACGTTCTGATTGATTGCAGACCGTCGCTTGGTATGTTGACCTTGAACGCTTTAACGGCTGCGGACAGCGTTGTTATCCCCGTGCAGGCTCAATATCTGCCCGCCAGAGCGATGACACAGCTTTTGAGGACTGTTTCAAAGGTTAAGGCGCATACCAATCCTAAGTTGTCGATAGACGGCATTTTACTGACGCTTGTCGATAACCGGACAAACCTTGCCAAAAGCACCATAGACGCTATACACGAGAACTTCGGGACTGTAGTCAGAATATTCAAGACCAATATTCCTATTGCGGTTAAAGCCGCAGAGGTATCTTCCAAAGGTAAAAGTATTTACGCTTATGAAGCAGGAAGCAAGGTTGCACAGGCATATTCCGCTTTCACTAAGGAGGTGTTGACAGATGCCAAAAAGAAAGACCAACTTCGATCTTCCGACGCTCGACGACCTTTTCTCTACGCAGGAGGAACGCGACGAAGCGAAGCTCGACAAAATCAGGGACATTCCTTTGGAACTGATCGACGATTTTCCCGATCATCCTTTCCACGTTCGTGATGACGAGGATATGCAACAGCTTGTCGATAGCATTAAAACGCGCGGCGTACTAACTCCTGCTGTCTTGCGTGAAAAGGAGGACGGCAGATATGAGCTTGTCAGCGGTCACAGACGGAAACGCGCCTGTGAGCTTGCAGGATTATCCACTCTCCGTAGCGAGATTAAGGATTTATCCCGTGATGAAGCAATCATCTATATGGTTGAGAGTAATTTTCAGCGTTCTTCCATTTTGCCGAGCGAAAAAGCCTTTTCGTATAAAATGCGGCTTGAAGCTATAAAAAGGCAAGCGGGCAGACCGAAAGCAGAAAATGGTGTCCCAGTGGGACACGATTCTTTGGTGGGTAAATCCAGAGAGATTATTGCAGCTCAATCAACAGATAGCAATACTCAAATCCAAAGATATATCCGCTTAACTCACCTTATTCCCGAATTGTTGGATTTGGTTGACGAGGGCAGTATCAAAATGCGCCCTGCCGTTGAGTTGTCTTATCTCGATTACGATTATCAAAAAGATGTATTGGAAGAAATCGAGGTGACACAATCTACTCCGTCCCACGCGCAGACCATTCGTATGCGAAAAATGCAGGACGAAGGGATTTTGAACACAATGGCTATCCGAGAGATTATGTCTGAGGAAAAGCCGAATCAAAAGGAGCGCATTATACTCCGAGGCGAAAAAGTCCGCAAGCTCATTCCCAAAGCTGTTCCGATAGAACAGACGGAGGATTATATCTACAAGGCTATTGAGCATTACAATAAGTTTCTTAGCAAAAAGCGGTCAGAGCGTGACAGCAGATAGGCGGAGTATTTTTTTGAAAATCCCCTTTCCCACACCCTAACCCCTTAGACTGACCGTTACTCTCCGAAAAGAAAGATATATCTATTAAATTAAATCTATCTATTTAATCAAACTCTTTCTTATAGACGAGGGCGACGGTACAAACACACAATTTCAATCACACGGGCGGTCAATCCGCCCGATTTTTTATGGAGGTTATTACGATGAAGAAAGTAATCCACAAGAGCTTTTTCAAAAGAGGAACGGCTATTCTGCTGGCTCTGGTGTGCCTGATTTCAGCAATCTGCCTTGTTCCGATCAACGCGGCTTCAAGAGAAGTCACCATCACCTTTGACTATGCCTACGATACAGGCGGCAATATCATCGGCTTTGTGCAGTACACGGAACACGATGGCTATGTTGTCGGCACGGCTGGCGAAGAACTGTGTACCATTCAGGCAGACGGCGACGATGCCTACTGTATCGAGCCCGGTCATTCGCTTTACTCAGGCAACACGCTGACAACCGATGCTTCTGCGGCTTGGAACGCACTCAGCAAGGCTCAAAAGAAGGCAGTCAACCTCGCCCTTCTTTTCGGAAAGTCTGGCAACGGCGCGAATTTGGGAGGAACAGAAGGTCAGAAATGGATTGCAACTCAGCTTGTTGTATGGGAATTCTGCACAGGCTGCCGCGACGCTTCAACCTTTAAGCTGAAGAACTCCAAATTTATCGACGGTATCACGGCGGGCGACAACAACCCCGGCGTTAAGTCAAATTACAACAAGATTATCGCTAAGCTCAACGACTACAATGTGATTCCGAGCTTTGCCTATGAAACTCAGGCAAATGCAAAGAGAAACGTCAAGGAGATGAAGTACAGCGATGGCAAGTATACCCTCACTCTGACAGAAAGCAACGGTATGTTATCCGACTACGCTTTCAAAAAGACCGGTGATGTATCTGTTTCGATTTCAGGTAACAAGATCACGCTGACTTCCTCAAAGGCGATTGACAGCCCTGTTGTTTTCAGTGCAGAGAAGAAAATGCCGAAGGTTACAGGTACGCTTATTGCCTGCGGCGCGTCCTCTAAGCAGGATGTTGTCACGGGCGTACAGTCCGATACGGAAACCAAGAGCGCGTATTTCGCCGTCAAAACATCTTCGGGCAGCTTGAAACTCATTAAAACTTCCGACGACGGCAAGGTCAGCGGTATCAGCTTCAACATCACGGGACCGAACAATTACAGCAAAACAGCCAAAACCAACGCGGACGGTGAATTTCAGCTCAATGACCTCGTTCCGGGAACGTACACGGTAACAGAGGTCACCGAGGATAGATATGAAACGCAGAAAGCACAGAAAGTAACCGTAGAAAGCGGCAAGGTTGCCAGCGTAAAATTCAGCAATGTTTTGAAGCGCGGCAATTTACAGGTTGTGAAGTCCTCTGAGGACAATTTCAACGAAGGCGTAAAATTCCATCTTTACGGCACTTCTCTTTCGGGGGCAAAAGTAGATGAATATGCTGTTACTGATAATACTGGTACTGCTAATTTCAAAAATATCTTGGTGAGCGGCGATACACCCTATACGCTCGAAGAAGTTGACACAGCTATCCGATACGTTGTTCCGAAGTCACAGACCGCGCCCGTAGTTTGGGATAAGGACACTAAACGTGAATTTACCAATACACTCAAAAAGTTTATCGTTGAGGTTGCAAAGGTAGACTCCGAAACCAAGCAGCCACAGGGCGACGCTTCCCTTGCCGGAGCAAAGTACGGTATCTATGACGGCGACAAGCTGATTGATACCTACACCACCGATAAGGACGGCAAATTCACCACAAAGGAATATGTCTGCGGCGATAATTGGACTATCAAGGAGATTGAGCCCTCCGAGGGCTATCTGCTTGATGAAACTGTCTATCCTGTCGGCGCAGAAGCGAAGAAGTACACCATTGAGCATAACAAATGCGTTCTCAGCGTTAATGAGGACGTTATCAAGGACGATATTGAAATCGTCAAGCACACCGATCAGGGACAGACCAAGATTGAAACACCCGAAGAAGGAGCCACGTTTCAGCTCTTTCTCAAAAGCGCAGGGAGTTTTGACAACGCACACGAAAGCGTCCGTGACACCCTTGTCTGTGACGAAAAAGGCTACGCAAAATCAAAGAAGCTGCCTTACGGCACCTACACTGTCCACCAGACCTACGGCTGGGAAGGCAGACACTATGTTGACGACTTCGATGTATTCGTCTGCGACAACTCTAAGCCATACAGCTTCATCATTAACAATGATATTTTTGAATCCTATCTCAAGGTGGTTAAGGTGGATGCTGAAACAGGAAAGACCATCCCCTACGAAGGAGCAGGATTCCAGATTTATGCACCCGATAATACTCTGATCACAATGTCCGTTCCTTATCCCTCGAATCTGACAATCGACACATTCTATACCAACAGCGACGGCTGCCTGATTACGCCCGAAATGCTTGTTTACGGCAAGGGCTATCAGCTTGTCGAGGTACAGGCTCCCTATGGCTATGTTCTTGACAGCACCCCCATCACCTTTGATATTACCGAGGAAAACGCAACGGCAGAAGGCGGTATTGTTCTGACAAAGGTAAACAAGGCGAACACGGCGCAGAAAGGCAAGATTACCGTCACCAAAGAAGGCGAGAGCTTTGTCGGTGTGAATGTTATCGGTGAGGATACACCCATCTATCAGCCCGTATTTGAAATCACCAAGCAGAAAGGCGCGGTTTACTCCATCACAGCCGCCGAGGATATTGTTACTCCCGACGGTACTGTCAGAGTAAAGAAAGGCACGGTTGTCGATACCGTTACCACAGACGGCAAGGGTACGGCAACAAGCAAGGCACTCTATCTCGGTAAATATACCGTCAAGGAGGATAAGGCTCCCGACGGTATGGTAATCAGCGATGAAGTCCACACGGTCGAGCTTGCTTATGCAGGACAGGAGGTAGCCGTCACAGATACTGCCACCTCATTCTACAACGAAAGGCAGAAGGTCAACATTACGCTTGCAAAGGTAATGGAGAAAAACGAAGCCTTCGGAATTGGCGACAACAGCGAAATTCTCAATGTCACCTTCGGCTTATTTGCCGAGAGCGATATTACCGCCGCGAACGGCGATACCATTCCCGCTGACGGTCTGCTCGAGATCGTTTCTGTTGATGAAAACGGTAACGCTGCCTTTACAGCCGATATTCCGTTCGGCAAATACTATGTCAAGGAGCTTGCTACTGACGAGCATTATATCCTTAACGATGAACACCACGGCTTTGAATTTACCTACGGCGGTCAGACCGTCAAGACGGTTGAAATCAAAGCAAACGGCGATGAGCCATTCACTAACGAGCTGATTTACGGCTCCGTATCCGGCAAGAAGGTTGATGAAAACGGCGAGGCGCTCGGCGGCGCGGTTATCGGACTGTTTAAGAGCGCTGATGTAGAGTTTACAGCGAAAAACGCAACCTTGACAACAGAATCAGCCGATGACGGCAGCTTCAGCTTTGGCGAGAACAATATCCCGTTCGGCACTTGGTATATCCGTGAGATTGCCCAGCCCACAGGCTTTGTACTCAACGATACCGTGTACCCCGTCACCATCGGCGCGGACGGCGATGTAGTTGAAATCGAGATAGTCAACGAGTATATTCGCGGCAATGTCAAGACAACAAAGGTTGATGCCGACTATCCCGAAAATAAGCTGACAGGCGCAGTGTTTGAAATCTATTCCGATACCAACGAGGATGAAAAGCTCGACAAGGATGATACGCTGGTCGGCGAACTCAAAGAATCCGACACAGGTATTTATGAGATGAATGACGTCGTTTACGGTCACTATCTTGTAAAGGAAAAGACCGCGCCTGACGGCTTCATTCTTGACGAGAACACCTATCCCGTATTCATTGAAACAGACGGTACTACCTATGAAGTTGAAAATGAAGCAGGAAAAGGATTTTTGAATGAAGCGATGAAAGGCTCGCTCAAAATTGTCAAGACTTCTTCCGATAATAAGGTTGAGGGTATTTCATTCCGCATCACAAGCGAAAATGGTTTTGACCAGACCGTAAAGACCGATAAAAACGGTGAGATTACGATTGAAGGCTTACGCATCGGCAAGTATCTTGTATCTGAGGTAAACAATGAAGCCTCTGCCGGTTATCTGCTTCCCGAGGACGCGGTTGTTGAGATTGAGTACGGCAAGACCGCAACGGTCAAGATGCACAACGAAAAAATTGACGTTCCGCAGACAGGCGACTTCCGCACTCCAAACAGCTTTTGGATTGTACTCGGCGGCGTCGCGGCGACAGGCAGCGCCGTTTGTGTTGCGCTTCTTTTGAGAAAGAAAAAGAGAATCAGCAAGGAGGCTGAATAATGAAGGTTATTATTGCCATCGTACTTCTTGTCTTTATCATTGCAGGATTTATCTTCTTGCAGATTAAGAACAAGAAAAAATGAACACGACAGAGAGGACGGCATCCCTGCTGTCCTCTCCTCACATTTAGGAGCTTTTATGAGCAAACTTAAAACTATCGAAATCCGAGTGTTAGATGTGCTGCGTGACGAAAAGAAAACACGCGACGATGATATGCTTTTGTATTTTATGGTATGTCAGCGCTGTTTTTTTGAATCACACGGAATGAGAGATATTTCATTTAACGAGTTTATCCATAAATTCCGTGATCTTGGTTGTCCTAACTTTGAGAGTGTACGGAGGACAAGACAGATGATACAGTCACAGTACCCCGAACTCGGTTGCAGTCCCAAAGCCCGACGCGCAAGGAGCCGAGGGCAAAAGGCTTATGAAAAATATGCAAAGGAGGCGGCAGAAAATGGCGAAGGATGATATTTTCACCCCGAATTTTCAGCAAAAATCCAAAACATTAAAATTGCTTTTTGAAAAGGGAGTTACCGATGAAAAAAGTCTGCTTTCTTTATCGACAATGCAGATTTTACAGATAGCGACCAACTATCAGGAAGCGTTTATCATTTCGGAATTACAGGTTAATTCCAAAGCAAACAAACTCTATTCTTATCTTGGAGGAAATACGAATGAACAGCAAAGCGAAGTATCCTGATTTTTTCGATCAGCGGTGCATTGTATGGACAAATATCAATCTTTTCAACGACTTTGACTATGAGGAGCTTCGTGGACATTGTTGCGTCTGTCAGGACACTCAGATCGTCCGCGCTCTGAAGCTGAATAATGATGCGCTTGACGAAATTCGTGAGATTATGGATGTCGAAGTGGAGCAGCCTATCATCTCGATTGATATGCATTACGACGCGGACGATGAAGCGATGAGTGATTGCTATATCTTCCCCTACTTGTAATCTTAATGGTTGCTTTTGTTTCAGCGGCGACGGCATTAAAGAGTGGTATATAGACGAGAAAGACGATCTCAGATCTTTTGAAGTTACTGACATTGATAGCTGTTTCAGTCTTTTCCGTATGCTCAAACCGTCATTGTCGCCGCGTGACGTTCAGCATTTTAAGGAAGAAATCACCGCCGGAAATATCAATTGGGATATGGTTGAAAAATACACGGATTCAATCGGCGAGAAAGTCGCAACCGCGATGTTCGGTGATGTGAATAACGAGGTCAGCAATAATGAGTGATACAGACTTCAAGGCTGTTCCGATGCAGCTCGAAGAAGCGCGGTATTCTTATCGCAACAGTCAGCAAATCAGCTCACAGACAGGCTTGATCGGCTATCTCCGCGCCGATATGGGGACAAACGGCAACGAGTTTTGGTCAACTTGGAACGATTATCGCAAGGATTTGAAAACCGATGATTTCAAGAGTGAGTTTGATGATGTGATCAATTCATTCAGAGAGAAAGGACAGTTTCTTTCTGACCGCCAGACCTTGAGCCGATTTTGTGATGATTCGCAGAACGCTTTAGAGTTTGGCGAGCGTTACGGTGCAGGCAGAGATTACGGCGTGAGAGTAAACACGCAGGATTACGCCTATCTTATGCGGCTCAATCCTCATAAGGGCGAATATAATCTGTACTGCTATTGCTACCGCAAGAATTGGCTTGACCATCACCTCGAACGCGCAAGGCGCGGTATCCGTTTTATAAACCCTCATTACAAAGAGCTGTTTCGTATTCCTGATGGCGACCATATCAGAATATCCTATCCCGATGGCAGTCATAAAGACCGCACTTGCAGATATATCGACGATAGTCACGTTGAGGTTGACAACAATCTTTATCATATCTGCGAGTTTGCCGAGATAATGGAGGGCAACGGCAACAAGGTCATTCCTTTGCGCTCCTCTTTGCCCGAACAATGCTATATTTACGTTTCAACCGAAAACAAGATTGGCATTGTCAAAAAAGGCGAAAGCGGCTATTACAAAACCGATATTCTGGAGAGCAACGGCATTACGAGCCACGACGAAGCAAATACGTTTGTTGATGAGATAAACAGTAAGCTCGGCGTATCGCCTGCGCAACGCAAAGCTATGATGGCAGGCTCAATGTTCGGTTGGCATACCCCAGCCGCCGATCCGAAAAGCTATGACGAAAACGGGCAGGCTATCAAGCCGAAGCACAAGGACAGAGAGAGGTAATTTCTAATGGCAAAAAGAAAATTTGAAATTATATCAGAAATGTTTGATAGAGTTTCAACCGAAGTGACTTCCTCGCCCGATAACTGGAGGTCGTTTCTTAATTCTGCCTGCCGTAACTTCAAACTCCGTTATGATGAACAAATCTTAGTTTACGCCCAAAAGCCCGAATCGACAGCCGTTTTACCCATTGAACGGTGGAACAGGACTTTCGGCAGATGGGTAAACCGAGGTGCAAAGGGAATCGCCGTCTTTGAAATGGTAGGCGGCGATTCTCAGCGATTAGTCCATTATTTTGATATTTCCGATACACACGCAAGCGAGAATTCAAGACCTGTCCCTATATGGAATATGCGCTCCGAATACGAGAGTGAGGTCATTGATACGCTTGAAAACACCTTTGGCTACTTGGACAGCAAGGACAGTATCGAGCAGGCGATTATCAGCGCCGCCGACAACGCCGTCGAGGACAACACGCCCGACTATATCAGCGACCTAATAAGAACCGTTGACGACAGTTTCCTTGAAGGTTTAGGAGAAATAGCCGTTGATACAATGTACCGTCAGCTTGTTAAAAACAGCGTAGCCTATATGATGATGACAAGACTCGGCATCGACGCCGACCGGTATTTTGATGATGACGATTTCCGTGATGTTATCAATTTCAATACCAAAGCAACAGCCAACGCCATCGGTTTTGCGACGAGCGATATTGCCGAAATGGGACTTACCGAAATAGCAAGAACCGTAAATGCCCTTGCTCGGCAAAATCGCATAATTGCAGAAAATCGGAATACGGAATATACTAATGACACACCAAACGAAAGGAGTTTTGACAATGGCAGAACTGACTTACACGATGCAGGGCGATTATCTTCTGCCCGACGTGACACTCCCCGAACAGCCGAGAGTAACGCTGGGACACTACGCGCAGATGAGGAAGAATTATCTGCTGAATCATCACAAGCTGATCTACTTCAACTATCTGACCGGCGGAACGCTGACAGCGCATCTGGCGGACGTTCAGGAGCAGGCGATAACGCTGGAGGAGAGCATCGTCAAGAAGATGGCTCAGAAAGAAGGCGTGACCGAGAAGCTGAAAGCGGAAGATCCGATGAAGTGGACGCGCCTGATGAACAATCTCAGACACTCGGCGCAGGAGATCGTCAAGGAACAGGTGATATTCGTATAAGTGAACAGGAGCAGGCTCAGTCGGATGACGAGCCTGCTTTTGGTTATGACTTTTATCAGTCACTTTCCGAGGATGACAAGCAGAGTTTATTACACGGAAAGCCCATCTATTTTGACCGCAGAAATGAGGACAGAAACAAAGATTTCTTAGGTAAGGATGAAGATATTAAGGCTATCCTTTTATCCACTCCGCATCTAAAGGCTTCACTAACGGAAATCGCTGCCTATTTTGATACCGTCAGAGATACCGATAAACAGGTTGAATTCCTCAAAAGCATTTTCAACAACGATTATACCGAGGTCATTGTCCCCGATGGAAGAAGAATGGGCTATAAGACCTTTACCAATGTTCTCCATTTATGGGAGGGCAGTTTTCTTAACCGGACAAAAGAAGGCTATTATGGCTGGGGAGTAATCGCAGGCTACTTTGACGGTATGAGGTTGCTCGGTGAACTCCGAGAAACCGTCAAGCCTTTACCGTCACAGGAACAGCAAGGCTCGCTCATTGCAGACGCTTTTGAAGATAAAGCGCCTGCTTTTGTGTTTTCTCAGGAAATCATCGACGAAATATTGACAAGTCGAGGCAGCGGTGTTGAACAGGGAAAATTCAGAATATATGAGCAATTTCAAAAATCTTTATCGCAAAAGGATAATATAACTTTTCTGAAAAACGAATACGGTTGGGGCGGCTTATATCCTGTCCTAATTGGAACAGGCATAAACGAGCAGCACGACGGGAAAGGTATTCATTTGAGCAGAGGTTTTGGTGACAATGCTCCCAAATTACTTCTGAAATGGAATCAGGTCGAAAAGCGAATCCGCGAGCTGATACAGCTTGACCGTTATCTCAGCCCGAAAGAAAAGGAATACTATCCAACTTGGCTTGACAGGCAGGAGCAACTCAGAGCCGAACGTGCGGCTGAAAAGGCAGTCCGTGAAGCACTTTATACTCCACCGAGCCGTAAACGCGAGCTTGTTCCTACTGAGTATGAGTACCGCTATTCTCTCGGCGCGACGGTCTATATCGGCGCAAGTGAATATGAGATTGTTTCCTTTGATGAAAACCGTGTAATGCTCTTTGACCGCAGCTTTCCGTTAATCAACACGGAAATGACAAGAACCGAGTTTGACGCGAAGGTCAGAGAAAACCCGATGAACGATCACCTTCGTGTCGCAATACAACCCGAAAAAGAAGTAGACAGCACAGAACGCGATTACAGCAAATATACGCCTGTTATGCAGGAGTATTTCAAGCTGAGGGACGAAAATCCCGATTCAATCATTCTATTCCAAATCGGTGCTTTCTATGAAGCTATGGGTGATGATAGCCATACTGTTTCTCAGGCACTTGGCTTGAATATCACTACCCGTATGATAGCGGATGACGAGGGCATTGAGCTTTGTGGTTTTCCGTCGAGCCGCCTCGAAACCAATATGAATATGCTCCTTGACCGAGGACACAGGATTGGTATTTCAGCGATTGAAGAAAACGGTAGCCGCAAGTTTGTTACGGTACTGCCTAATCGTGATCGTGAGCCTGTTCAATCCGAGCCTGTCGGCAGGATTGAATACCTTAATGCTGACGGTACGGTTGAAAACAGTATCGAATACACCAACGCGACAATGCTTGAGCGTGACATCAAGGCTGAAAGCGCTGATAATGTCAGTATGGCGGTCTGTCTGTATAAAGACGCTGACGGTAATGTTATGCCGCACGATTTTATGGATAGCCTTCCGCACCCATTACAACGCTTTGAGATAGTCGATAAGCCTGAGCCGCAATCGGAGTACGATATTCTGATGAACAAAGCGCAGAAGCTTATAGCCTACTATATGGATGCCGAATTTGGCGAGAACGAGGAATATGAGCTGCCTGATGATTTGTCTGAAATCAATCTTGCTTATACGACCACTGAGGACGAACAGCACGAAATCACAGCCGACCTTAATCTGATCGATTTTCGTATTCAGACGAAGGTTGACGGTCAAGTTGTCCGTACAGAGCAGTATTCCTCTTTGCAGGATATTGTCGAGAACGGCTTGGATGGTATGCTCTTTGATGACCTTGTATATGTTTCCGATGAGGAGCTTGCACCGTTCTACGCCGAACACGATGAGCTTGACGATGTTGATCCTGCCGAGATTCGTGCGCGACTTGCCGAATCCGGCATCGTAAACGGTGAGTTAGTCGATCCTGAAAAACTTGACAGCGATCCGTTTATTCAACAGGTAATGGCTGATGTTGAATCTATTACCGGAGCGACCGGTTTTATCGACCATTACTATGTAGTCGATGATCTAAAGGCTGCACCGCTTAAAGTAACAGAGTATAAAGACCGTGACGAAGCGTTGTCGGCGTATTTTGCCTTGTCCACCGACAAATTAAAAGCCTTCGGATTGATGAATACCAATAAGCTGCCGGGCAGTTTGGACTTCATTCAATGTATCGACGGAAAGGATAAATTCATTGAGGATTATGCAAGAGCAGATGTTCCTTCTTGGAGAAATCCCGAAATTGATGAGCTTGTATCATATCTGAAACAACAGCTTGACGAGCGCACGACCATTCAACAAGCAGATGATGGTTCTTTGATTGATCAGGTATATGTAGATGCGAAGGACGCGGCGCGTGAGCAATCCGATGAAGAACCGCAGCTCCGCACCATAACCTTTGATTTGACCGCGCCCGAACAGGAAGGAAAGAATCAAGATTTACTCGGAAAGCAGATTAGACTTGATGACCGTGATTTCAAAATCATCAAAGTCAACACCTACGGCGACGTCAGTTTGGAGGATCTCACCTTTAAGAGTGCAACAGGATACCCGATTGTCCGTATCGAAAAGGTTGATTTTGTCCGCAGAGCCTTAGAAGAACAGCAGGCAAAAGAACCGATTACTCCTGCTTGGGAGCAGAAGCCGAGAGCAAAGACACAGACCTTTGACCTTCATCCCGATATTCCTATGGCTGACCGCCATACCTTTGACCTCAAAGCATTTGAGTTAGAGGAAGTCGGTAAGAAGGCGCGTTTCCGCAGAAATGTTGAAGCTATCCGCGTACTGAAGGAATGTGAGTTTGACAACCGCTTTGCAACTCCCGAAGAACAAAAAGTCCTTGCTCAGTATGTCGGTTGGGGCGGAATACCCGAAGCCTTTGATGAGAACAATGCTGCTTGGACAGATGAATTCTTTGAGTTGAGCGGTTTACTCTCTCCCGAAGAATATCAGTCAGCAAGAGAAAGTACGCTGACCGCGTTCTATACGCCGCCTGTTGTAATCTCAGCTATCTATAAGACAATGGAGCAGATGGGCTTCAAAGAAGGCAACATCTTGGAGCCTTCGTGTGGTATCGGCAACTTTATCGGTATGCTGCCCAACTCAATGGAAAACAGCCGCGTTTACAGTGTTGAGATTGATAAAATCTCCGCAGGCATAGCACAGCAGCTTTACCAGCGCACATCAATAGCGGCACAGCCCTTTGAACAGGCGGATATTCCCGACAGCTTCTTTGACGCGGTTGTCGGTAATGTTCCTTTTGGTGATTTCAGCGTAGCCGATAAGAGGTATGATAAACACCATTTTCTGATTCACGATTACTTTTTCGCAAAGTCGCTCGATAAGCTCCGTCCGGGCGGCGTGATGGCTCTTGTGACCTCAAAAGGCACAATGGACAAAGAAAGTCCTGCCGTCAGAAAGTATATCGCCCAGCGCGCGGAGCTTCTCGGCGCAATCCGTTTGCCGAACAACACCTTTAAGGGAAACGCCGGAACAGAGGTCGTATCCGATATTCTGATTTTGCAAAAGCGTGACCGTATCATCGACATTGAACCGGATTGGGTACACTTGAATACAGATGAAAACGGTATCAAGATGAACAGCTATTTTGTCGATCACCCCGATATGATTCTCGGAGAAATGAAGATGGTGTCGGGACGATTTGGCGAAGAAGCGACCTGTGAGCCATACGAAAACGCCGACCTTGAAAGTTTGCTGAACGACGCGATTTCCAATATTCACGGCGAGATTACGGACTATCAGCTTGACGATGATTTAGAGGAAGAAGATAATTCCATTCCTGCCGATCCGACTGTCAGGAACTTCTCCTACGCTCTTTATGACGGCAAAATCTATTTCAGAGAGAACAGCCGAATGGTTCCCGTTGAAGCATCCGCGACTGCGGAAAACCGTATTAAGGGCTTGATTGAGATCAGGGATTCCGTTCGCAGACTCTTGGAGTTGCAGACAGAGGATTATCCCGACAGTGACATCAAAGCTGAACAGCAGCACCTTAACAAGCTATATGATGATTACACGGCAAAATACGGTCTGATCAACAGTCGCGGCAACAGTATGGCATTCTCTCAGGATAGCTCCTATTCTCTGTTGTCCGCGTTAGAGGTTATCGACGATGAAGGTAATCTTGAGCGTAAAGCGGATATGTTCTTTAAGCGAACCGTTAAACCGCACACTCCCGTTACTTCGGTCGATACCGCGTCGGAAGCTCTTGCCGTATCAATGGCAGAGAAAGCCCACGTTGATATGGACTATATGGAGCAGCTCACAGGCAAATCCGAAAAAGAGATTTTCGACGAGCTGAAAGGCGTTATTTTCCTTAATCCTCATTATGAATACGGAAACGATCCGTCAGGAAAGTATCTGATGGCAGATGAATACCTCTCAGGAAATGTCCGTGAAAAGCTGCGGATAGCGAGGAAATCAGCAGAACTGTATCCCGAAGATTATACTGTCAATGTGCAGGCTCTTGAAAAGGTACAGCCAAAGGATTTGACAGCCAGCGAGATTTCCGTCAGGCTCGGCGCGACTTGGTTGCCTGTTGATGTTGTCGAGAAGTTTATGTATGAGTTTTTCGATACTCCATACTATATCCAATACAAAATGAAAATTCATTTTTCCGAGTACACAGGCGAATGGAATATCGAGAACAAGACCGGCGACAAGAGCAATGTCAAGGTAAACAGCACCTATGGCACAAAGCGAATCAACGGCTACAAAATCTTAGAGGAAACGCTTAACCTCAAAGATGTTCGCGTTTTTGATTATGTCGAGGATGCAGACGGCAAGCGTAAGGCTGCCCTCAACAAAAAGGAAACCGCTATTGCTCAATCCAAACAGGAGCTTATCAAGCAAGGTTTCCAAGATTGGGTATGGGCTGATCCGAAACGCCGCGAGCGTCTTTGTAAAATCTACAATGAAAGATTCAACAGCACGCGCCCCCGTGAGTATGACGGCAGTCACATCACTTTCAACGGAATGAATCCTGAAATTGAGTTAAGAACCCATCAGAAAAACGCTGTCGCACACATCCTTTACGGCGGCAACACACTACTCGCACACGCGGTTGGAGCCGGCAAGACGTTCGAGATGGTCGCGGCGGCGATGGAGAGCAAAAGGCTTGGTTTATGTACCAAGTCTTTATTTGTTGTGCCGAATCATTTGACCGAGCAATGGGCGGCTGAATTCTTGCAGTTATACCCTGCGGCAAACGTCCTTGTTGCTACGAAAAAGGATTTTGAAACCAAAAACCGTAAGCGCTTTTGCGGTCGTATTGCCACAGGTGATTACGACGCTATCATTATCGGACACTCACAGTTTGAAAAAATCCCGATGAGCGTTGAACGTCAGAAGCAGATTTTGGAGCAGCAGCTTCAGGAAATCACCGACGGTATTATCGAAATGAAGGCGAATCGCGGCGAGCGTTTTTCAATCAAGCAGCTTGAAAAATCCAAAAAAGGAATCCAGGCAAAGCTGAAAAAGCTCAACGACCAGAGCCGCAAGGACGACGTAGTAACCTTTGAAGAACTCGGTGTTGACCGTCTGTTTATCGACGAAAGTCATTATTACAAGAACCTTTTCCTGTTCACAAAAATGCGCAATGTCGGCGGCATCGCTCAGACAGAAGCGCAGAAGTCCAGCGACCTTTTTATGAAGTGTCGCTATCTCGACGAGCTGACGGGCGGCAGAGGTGCGATATTCGCCACAGGTACGCCTATCTCCAATTCTATGGTAGAGCTTTACACCATACAGCGCTATTTGCAGTATGAAACGCTCCAAAGAAACGGCTTACAGCACTTCGATTCTTGGGCTTCAACCTTTGGCGAAACGATTACGGCAGTTGAGCTGACACCCGAAGGAACAGGCTATCGCGCAAAGACGAGATTTGCAAAGTTTTATAATCTCCCTGAACTGATGGCAATGTTCAAAGAGGTTGCCGATATTCAGACAGCCGATATGCTCAATCTCCCTACGCCCGAAGCGCACTATCACAATGTAGCTGTCAAGCCGTCCGATTTCCAAAAGGATATGGTTGAGGAGCTTGGAAAACGAGCCGAAAAGATACGCAACGGAATGGTGGACGCGAGCGTTGATAATATGCTGAAAATCACCAACGACGGACGCAAGCTCGCTCTCGATCAGCGTATGCTCAATCCGATGTTGCCCGATTTTGAGAGCAGCAAGGTCAACGCCTGTGTGGATAATATCTTCCAAATATGGCAGGATAACGCAGATAAGAAGTCAGCACAGCTTGTGTTCTGCGACCTCTCAACGCCGAAGCCGGATGCGGAATTTTCTGTCTATACCGATATTCGCAGAAAGCTCATTGAGCGCGGCGTGCCAGAGAGCGAGATCCGCTTCATACACGAAGCGAACACTGAGGTACAGAAGCAGGAGCTTTTCAAAAAGGTGCGGCGTGGCGAGGTCAGAGTGCTGCTTGGTTCTACTCAGAAGATGGGAGCAGGCACGAATGTTCAGAATAAACTGATAGCCTTGCACGATATAGATTGTCCTTGGCGTCCTTCCGATCTGGAGCAGCGGTCAGGCAGAATTATCCGTCAGGGTAATGAAAACAGCGACGTTCATATCTACCGATATGTTACGGAGCAGACCTTTGACAGCTACCTTTATCAGCTTGTTGAGGGTAAGCAGAAATTCGCGTCACAAATTATGACATCGAAATCTCCTGTCCGTTCTGCCGAGGATATAGACGAAACAGCGTTATCGTATGCCGAGATTAAAATGCTTGCTACGGGCAATCCCCATATCAAAGAGAAGATGGATTTGGATATTCAAGTCCAAAAACTCAAACTGTATAAATCCAACTATCTCTCTGAAAAGTACGCTCTGGAGGATAGAATTCTTAAATACTATCCGCAGGAAATCGCGCGTCTGACGGCGAGCGTTGAAGGTCTGACAAAAGACCTTGAAACGGCAAAAGTCCATCCAAAAGAGGTAGCAGGAAAGTTTGTCGGTATGGTTATCAACGGATTTAACTTTACCGAAAAAGCAGAAGCAGGACAGGTGCTTATCGAATCCTGCAAAGCGAAAACCACACCGGAGCCTACACCTCTCGGAGAGTATCGCGGCTTTAAAATGGAGCTTGCATTTGATACCTTTACGCGCGAATATGAGGTAAAACTTAAAGGGCATTTTACTCATTCTGTTTCCCTCGGCACAGATGTTTACGGTAATATCACCCGTATTGATAACGCCATAGACAATCTTGAAACCCGTCTGAATCAGGCGAAGGCTGACCTTGAAAACACCAAAACACAGCTTGAAACAGCAAAGGTTGAGGTCGAAAAGCCCTTTGCCCAAGAGGAAGAATTGAAACAGAAAATGGCTCGCTTGAACGAGCTTAACGCCCTGCTGAATGTAGATAAGCGCGAGAATGAAATCGTCAGCGGTGAGCCTGATGAGGGCGAACAGCCAACGAAAAACCGTGACCGCGACTGCCGATAGGAGGTGTGATTATGGCTAAAGATTATAATAAACTGCTTTACGGAAAGGTCGCACAGGAACACGATGACTTCATCGACTCCCTCAAAACCAAGCCACCCGAACAGATTATTGAAGCAAGCTATGAGAAGGTCATTAAGGATGATTTACTCTCTATTTTTGAGTACACCAACTTCCCACAGACCGAAGCAAAGGCTTTGTATAAGCTCGATAAACCGCTTGACGCGCTCTATCAGGAGTGGCTTCACAACGATTTATCCTATATGGATTTGCTCAGAGATACGATAGATAACCGTATTGAATCGGCGGTAAGAGAGCTGAAAGCCAAGAGCAGGGACAGTAGGTGATCGTATGCCGTATGTCAGCTCAGACGATATTCTTGAAGCGAGAAAAATGGATTTGCTGACCTATTTGCAAAACTACGAACCACAGGAGCTTGTTAAGTTTTCGGCGGACACCTACACGACAAAAAGCCACGACAGCCTTAAAATTTCCAACGGAAAATGGATGTGGTGGTCGAGAGGTATCGGGGGCTATACAGCCCTCGATTACCTTGTCAAAGTAGAAAATATGCCCTTTATCAAGGCGGTTGAAACAATCATAGGTAGGTGCGCGGTGACGCCGCCTACCTATGTCAAGCCGTCAAATCCTGCACCAAAAGTTTTGCTGCTGCCACCAAAAAGCGCTACTACTACCGCAATAACTTCATACCTTTGCGGTAGAGGAATTGACAAAAGCATCATAAAAAGCTGTATCAATCACGGCTTAATCTTTGAAAGTTTACCGTACCATAATGTTGTATTTGTCGGTTTTGATAAGGAGAATAAACCGAGATACGCTTCATTCCGTGCGGCAAATGAAAAGAGAATATTAGGCGATTGCACAGGCAGCGACAAGCAGTTTTCATTCAAAATAGCGGACGGTCAAAGCAAAACCGTACACATCTTTGAGTGTCCGATTGACCTTTTATCCTACGCGACTTTGCTCAAAATGAGGGGTTATGACTACACGAAAACTAACCTTGTTTCTCTTGCCGGAGTGTATTCCCCTGCAAAAAATATTTATGAGAGCAAGGTTCCTGTCGCGCTTCAAAAGTATCTTGAAGAACACCCCGATACAACCAAAATCATTACCCATTTTGATAATGACCAAACAGGTGTATTGGCTGCCGAAGCAATAAAAATATTGTTGCAAGGCAAGTATAACGTCGTTGATTTTCCACCGCCGCGCGGTAAGGATTTCAACGACTTTCTTTGTTTGGAGAGGAAGATCCAACGAAACAAACCACCAATAAACAGAGGTGAACGCGAATGAATATCAACATTTATCAGATTGACACATCAAGGGACAGAAAGCGGATTTGCTTTTTCGGGATTGATGAAATCAAAGAATTGACGGGAGTAGATACGCTGAACAGCGGTATATATGATAAGATTTTCAGCGGCGATGTTGACTGCAATAATCTTGAAGCTGTGTACCGTATGTTTAACACCGACCATCCCGAAGGCTACACAGGGAGATCTCTTTCTGTTTACGATGTCGTAGAAATAACAGACGGTGACAAAAAAGGATTCTATTTCTGTGACAATATCGGCTTTCAGAAAATCAACTTTGACAGCTCGCTGTGCAAGGACTTGACCGCGACAGAAAAGCTATCCGTGCTTTTGATTCAGCCCGGCAAAGCACCGAGAACGGTCGAGATTCCTGATACTCTTGACGCGATGCAGGAGCTTGTCGGCGGCTATATCGAGGAATATATGCCGTTCGATGATGAAGTCGCCATTATCGTAAACGAGGAAGGAAAACTCAAGGGATTACCGCCAAACAGAGCGATTTTCGCAGAGGACAGCAAACAGATTGCCGATGTTTTGGTCGGCGATTTCTTTATCGTAAAATCGCCCGTTGATTCTGACAAATACCAGAGTTTGCCGAAGGATTTGGCTAAGAAATACGCTGAAAAATTCAAATATCCCGAAAGATTTTACCGTCAAAACGGTGAGATAAAAGTCCATCAAATCAAACCGAAGGAGCGTTCTGACGCGCGATAAATCAAGAAAAACTATTGAGGGAGAAAACCTATGTCGCATCTAAACAAGCAGTGCGTTTTTACTCCTACCCGTAAAAACACGCTTGTTAGGGGACGCTCCCCCTATACCCCGAATAAAGGAAGGTGATACACAATGCGGAGAACGGTCAAGAAACAGTATTGGCTCACGCCGGACGAGGACGCCGAGCTGAAACGAAAGGCGCGGATGACCTGTCTGACAGAAGCGGCGCTGACAAGATTTCTGATTAACGGCTTTGTGCCAAAGCAAAAGCCCGATGAGAAAGTTGAGGAGTTTTTGCACCAACTCATTTTACTCGGCAACAACCTCGACAGGCTTCTCACAAAAGCCTATTCGTTAGGCTATATTGACACACCGATTCTGCAAAATGAAATCCAGAAGTGGAATCAGTTTCAGCTTGCGGTTGAGAAAGAATTTCTATGTCCCGAAAAGAGTGATTTGTTTGGCAATAAGTAAATTATGGGCGGTTAAGTATAACCTCAAAAAAGTAATTGATTATGCCGCCAATCCAAATAAAACCTACAATCCGAAATTCTCTGACGAACAGTATCAGGCTCTTGCCGATGTGCTGACCTATGCCGAGAATGAAGAGAAAACCGAACAGCAGTTTTTTGTTCAAGGCATCAACTGTAATCCGTCGATTGCCCGTGAGCAATTTGTTGAGGTCAAAGAGAGATTTGGAAAGACGGACGGTATACAAGCTTATCACGGTTATCTCAGTTTCAAGGAGCAGAATATAACGCCCGAACAGGCACAGGCGATTGGTATGGAATTTGCGCAGAGAGTTTGGGGACAGCGGTATCAGGTGGTAGTTACTACACATCTAAATACCCACCATCTTCATTGCCATTTTGTCCTAAATTCCATTTCCTTTGTTGACGGTAAACGGTGTCGGGAAACCCCTTGGTTCAAATTCCGTCTTATCGCCGATGAGATTTGTAAGGAGCACGGATTGTACTACAACCCAAATCCGAGAAGAAAGGTCATAACAGAGTATCATCAAACGCAGCTTGAAAGAGCCGGTATGCCTACGCGCTATTCTTTACTGCGTGAAGCTATCGACACAGCGATTGAGCATAGCGGCAGCTTAAAGGAGTTTGAAAAAAATCTTCAAAAGCTCGGTTATCAGTATCAGCTCAGCGAAAGTCGCAAGTATTGGACGGTTACGCCTGTCGGAAGAAAAAAGCCTATCCGGCTTATCAATCTCGGCGAGAACTATTCGAATGCCGCTATCCGTCAAAGACTTTTTGAAAACAGCAGCCGCCTTGACTTGAAACCGTTTCATCCGCAGACGGTCGTCATTCGTCAGTATCACTTGCCTACACGGGAGGATAGAATCAAAAAGCGCGGCGGTTTATATGGTATGTATCTATACTACTGTTACCGCCTCGGTTATTTACCGAAATACAAGATAAAACAGAATACAGCTCGGCTTCATTATCTTCTGCGAGAAGATTTAATGAAGCTGGATAAGCTGACCGCAGAAACAACGCTGCTTGGCAGAGAGAACATTCAATCTGTCGAGCAGCTTGTTATATATAAAGGATCAGTCGAGAACGAAATCAAATCTTTGACCGAGGAACGAACACAGCTTCGAAGGCAAGGGAGGTTGAAAGCTTTTGAAACTGAACGCCCCGAAATCAAGGCAAAGATTTCTTCTCTTACTGATAAATTATGGAAATTCCGCAAGGAACTTCGCCTTTGCGATGATATTCTTGAGAGATCGGGCGAGATACAGCACAATCTCGAACAAGTCATTGCAGAGGAAGAAAAAACACAAGGAAAGGAGACGCACAATTATGACCAATGGCGGTGATGCTGCCGAACAGGTTGTCAGACTTTCGCTTGAAGGCTTTGAGGTCGCGGCGAAGCTGTCCGGCTCGGCGGCAAAAGAAATCGCGCTGTTACTCATTTCTGTCTTGAAGCAGGAACAAAAAACCAAAGGCAAGGCTCGACTTACCAATATGATCAAGTCCGGCAAGGAGCTAAAGGTTTTTTCCATTCCGCAGAAGGACTTGAAAAAGTTTGTGCAGCAGGCTAAACGGTACGGCGTTTTATACAATGTACTCAGAGACAGGAACAACAATTCCGAAAACGCCCCTGTGGATATTATCGCTCGTGCAGAAGATGCTTCCAAAATTCAGCGCATTGTTGACCGCTTTGAGCTTGGCAAGGTTGACAAGGCTTCTATTGTATCAGAGGCGGAGAAGGATATAGCCGAGAGAAAAGAAGCCGAGATTGAACGTCCTGTCAAGACAAAGGGACAGCTTATCGCCGAAGAAGCGATAGGCAAGCCTAACAAGGAAACGCGCAGCCACTCAAACCCCACGGCAGCCAAAACGGACAAAAGCCCTCCGTCAAGGCGTTCCTCAAAGGGGAAATCAACGCGCTCTGATAAGGGTAAAGCCAAACAGCCTGATAAGCCTTCCGTCAGAGAAGAACTTGAACGAATTAAGGCTCAATCAGACAAAAGCAAAGGAGCAGAGCGCAAAGTCCCCGAAAAGAAAACGGAGAAAAAAACTCCGTCCAAAAACAATCAAACAAAGCATAAACAACCAAAACCCAAAAAGAGAAAATCAAAGGAGAGATAAATTCTTATGACAAAAGATTTTATGGCTAACAGAAATAACCGTCAGAATCATCAGCGCGAGCAGATCAGTCCGCAGGAATGGGCGGAGAAAAAGCAGCTTGAGAAAGAGGCTGTGTATCAGATGATTGACAGCACAGCCGAAGAAATTTCCGAAAACCCCGACAAGCTCAAGGCATTTCTGGATGTGCAGGCGCGTATGGACAGATATTCGTCCGCCAACGCTCTGCTCATTTACAGCCAACTTCCCGAAGCGACGCGACTCAAAGACTTCACGGGCTGGGGCGAGGACAATGTGCGCGTGAAGAAAGGCGCAAAGAGCATTTCCATTCTGGAGCCTGTGGAGTACACCAAGAATGATGGCTCAACGGGCATTTCCTACAACGTGAAGAAAATGTTTGATGTTTCACAGACCAACGGCAAGAGGCAGCCTGCTCCTACCCTCAACCGTGATCCGCAGGAGCTTGTCGCGGTAATGATCGATACCTCGCCCGTAGAGGTTGAGATTGTCGATGAAATGCCGCAGCCGAATATGGGCGCGTTCTACAAGAACGAGGACCAGACCTTATATGTCAAGCGCGGTTTCGGCGACGGCGTTTTGCTGTGTCAGAATATCACACAGGAGCTTGCGTTTGCCCAGCTTTCTATTCAAAGCGACAGCTACAACCGCAGAGAGATGGGCTTCAAGGCTATGTGCGTCGGCTATATGGTCTGCAAAAAACTCGGCATTGACACCAAGAGTTTTGCCGTCAACCGTATGCCGTCCGACTGGAAGGATATGGACGCGAAAGCTGTTCGCTCCGAGTTGTCGCAGATGCGTTCTGCTTTGGGCGAAATCCATTCCCGTGTTTCCGACGAGCTTTACCGTCAGCAGCAGGCGCGCTCCAAAGACCGCGAGAGATAATCGGGGGTGCTTTTCGTGAAAGAGCCCCATTATCATCTCTACCTCGATGATGACGAGCATGGTATCATCATTCGTTCTCTTAATACGCTGAAAACAGAGCTGATAGAGGACGGCATCACAACCGACGCGGTGGATGACCTGATTGTTAAGGTCGGACACGCGCCGCAGAAAAAGCTCAAGATAGTTGAAAAGAGCATTAATGATGCGAGGTAACGATAAAAAGACCGTTCTGATTTTATCGGTAATAGGTATCGTCCCTGTTGTGTGGCTGGCGTTATGTGTCGCGCCATACGCAAAGGACGGACTTGTAGAGATGTTATCCTCTTTATCGAAAGTCTTTGAAAATCCGCTGAATATCCGTTTGTGTGAGGACAGCCTAAAAACTGTCCTCATTTTTCTTGCCGCTTATATCGTCGGTATCGGCATTTATCTTTCCACACGAAAGAATTACCGTCGCGGCGAAGAACACGGCTCTGCCAAATGGGGCGAAGCTAAAAAGGTAAACAGGAAATACCGTCAGCGTAATGAATTCAAGAACAAGCTGATGACGCAGAATGTACGGATTGGCTTTAACGCCAGACGGCACAGGCGTAACCTCAATACCCTTGTCTGCGGCGGCTCCGGCGCTGGTAAAACCCGTTTCTACTGCAAACCCAACCTAATGCAATGCAACACGTCTTTTGTCATTCTCGATCCGAAAGGTGAGATTTTGAGAGATACAGGCAACTTGCTTGCGGAAAAAGGCTATGAAATCCGTGTGTTGGATTTACTCAATATGGAGCGCAGTCATTGCTACAATCCGTTTGTGTATATCAATAATGACAACGATATTCAAAAGCTGGTAACAAACCTGTTTAAAGCTACAACGCCGAAAGGCTCGCAGAGCAATGATCCCTTTTGGGACACATCCGCTTCTATGCTGCTGACCGCCTTGATGTGTTATCTCCATCACGAAGCGCCTGTTGAAGAACAGAATTTCCCGATGGTAATGGAAATGCTCAGAGCAGGCTCAATTGCAGACGAGGACAGTAACGAGGACACGCCGCTTGATATTTTGTTTCAGCGGCTTGAATACCGTAACCCCGAACACATCGCGGTCAAGTATTACAAGGGCTATCATTCCGGCTCGGCTAAAACGCTGAAATCTATTCAGATTACGCTGATTGCAAGGCTGGAGAAATTTAACCTTGATAGTTTGGCTGCGCTGACGGCAACCGATGAATTGAATTTATCATTGTTAGGCAAGCAAAAGACAGCTTTGTTTGCGCTGATACCTGATAACGATTCCAGTTTCAATTTTTTGGTGTCGATTCTTTACACGCAGTTATTTCAGCAGCTTTTCCACGATGCCGACTTTGTTTACAAAGGAGCTTTGCCTGTTCCTGTTCATTTTTTGATGGACGAATTTGCGAACATTGCGCTCCCTGACGATTTTGACAAGGATTTGGCGACAATGCGCTCTCGCGGCGTTTCTGTCAGTATTATTCTGCAAAACTTGGCGCAGCTCAAGGCGCTGTTTGAAAAACAATGGGAAAGCATTGTCGGCAACTGCGATGAATTTCTCTATCTCGGCGGTAATGAACAGAGTACGCACAAATATGTGTCGGAGTTGCTCGGTAAAGAAACGATTGACACCAACACCTACGGCAAAAGTACCGGACACAGTGGTAACTATTCAACGAATTATCAGATTGTCGGCAGAGAGCTGATGACTCCCGATGAAGTCAGAATGCTTGATAACGACTATGCTATCCTCTTTATCCGAGGAGAACGTCCCGTAAAGGACTTGAAATACGATATATTAAAGCATCCCAATGTTGACCTGACAGCCGACGGCAACGGAGGAATATACCGTCACGGCGAGGTTAAAGATGATGTCGCTTCTATTCAGCTTGAGAGCTTTGATGTATCTTGGCTTGATGATGATACGGAAGTATTTGAAACAAGCTACGAACTAAAATCAAGTGAAGAACTTGAACACGAATTATTTAACGAACAGGAGTAATTTTCAATGAGAAATTTAAAAAAGAAATCCAACCGTCTGCCGATGCAGGGCAAGGTTAAAACGGGCTTTCGTACCTACTGCGCCGCCGTGATTGCGGTTATGCTTGTTGTGAGCTGTTTTACCGTAACGGTGTTTGCGGCAGGCAACGAGGCACTTTCCGCTATCAACAACCTTTCCACCTTTATTTTCGGACTTATCCGAGCGATTGGTCTTATCCTGACAGGCTTCGGCGTAGTGCAGATTGGTCTTTCGTTCAAATCGCACGATCCGTCACAGAGAGCTAACGGTTTCTTAACCCTTGCAGGCGGTGTCATCATCACCTTTGCAAAGGAAATCCTTAACCTCATTATCGGCTCTTAAACAGACAAGAGGTATGGCTGCTTATGCGGCCATACCTCAAATTTCAAAGGAGGTGCTTTAATGTCCGATAATTGGGTAGTAGGAAACCTACAAAATGCGCTCGACACTTGGAACGCCAAAGTTACCGAGTTATGGTCGCTCATTCTGACCTCTCCCAAAAACTTCAAGGGAGGCGGTATCTGGACAGCGATTACCAACGTCAATACAGCAATGCAGGCAATCGGCACAGGATTGTTGGTGCTGTTTTTCGTTGTCGGCGTAGTAAAAACGTGCGGCAGCTTTACAGACTTGAAGAAACCCGAACACGCAGTCAAGCTGTTTGTGCGATTTGTTTTGGCAAAAGCGGTTGTCACAAGCGGAATGGAGCTGATGACAACCTTGTTTGGAATCGTTCAGAGTATCATCGGTCAGATAATGACTTCGGCAGGCGTAGCGTCCGCAACCAAAACGGTATTGCCGGATGAACTTGTAACAGCGATTGAAAACTGCGGATTTTGGGAGAGTATTCCGCTATGGGCGGTAACGCTGATTGGAGGACTGTTTATTACCATAATGTCCTTTATTATGATAATGAGTGTTTACGGCAGATTTTTCAAACTGTATATGTACACGGCGATTGCCCCCATACCGTTATCCACCTTTGCAGGCGAGCCGACACAGAATGTTGGCAAGAGCTTTCTCAAAAGCTACTGCGCCGTCTGCTTGGAGGGCGCGGTTATCGTATTAGCCTGCATCATCTTTTCGCTGTTTGTGTCCTCGCCGCCTGTTGTGGCAGAGGACGCTTCTGCCGTAACAATGGTATGGGCATATATCGGCGAGCTGTTATTTAATATGCTTGTATTGGTCGGTACGGTTAAGATGTCCGACAGAATCATCCGTGAGATGATGGGACTTTAAGTATGAAAGGAATTCGCTTATGGAAGTAAAAATAAACAGAGAAATCCGTGAGTACACCGAAGCGGTATTTTTTGGCCTGTCACTTCGACAGATCATTTTTTCTGCCTGTGCGCTCGCGGTAGCGGTAGCCGGTTCCTTCCTTTTGAAGCCTATGTTGGGAACGGAAACGACTTCTTGGATCTGTATTCTCGCCGCAGCTCCGTTTGCGGCGCTGGGCTTTGTGAAGTACAACGGTATGACCGCAGAACAGTTTGTAATTGCTTGGTTTAAGTCGGAGTTTTTAATTCCAAAGAAGCTGACGTTTCATTCTACCAACACCTACTATGAAATTATGAAGCCAAGCATTGAGAAAAAGCAAAAGGAGGCAAAAAGCCGATGATCAAGACACTTCGCAACATCTTCAGGCAAGACAAAGAAAGATTTGTTGTGCCGAAAGGTGTTCAGGATGTTATTCCGATTACTGCCATTTATGACGATGGTATTTTCCGCGTCGGTAAGGACAAGTTTACAAAAACCTTCAAATTTACCGATATTAACTATGCCGTTGCAAGCAACGAGGATAAGAAGGAGATGTTTCTTGCATACTCCGAACTACTCAACAGCTTTGACAGCGGCGCGACAACAAAGGTCACTATCAACAACCGCAGACTGAATCGTGTGGATTTTGAACGGTCTATCCTTATCCCTCTCAGGGGCGATGAGCTTGATGTTTACCGTAAGGAATACAACGAAATGCTGCTTGAAAAGGCGACAAGCTCAAATTCTATGGTGCAGGACAAGTATATTACGGTATCTGTCTGCAAGAAGAATATCGAGGACGCGCGTAACTACTTTACTCGCATTTGTAATGATTTCAGAACTATTCTGAAAAAGCTCGGCAGTCAATGTGTAGAGCTTGACGCGACGGAGCGCCTGCGCGTTATTCACGACTTTTACCGCGTTGGTGAGGAAAGCGCGTTCCATTTCAATATCAAGGAAAACCGCAAGAAGGGACACAGTTTCAAGGACTATATCTGCCCCGATACAATGGAATTCAAAAAGGACTATTTCAAGATCGGCGACAGATACGGCAGAGTGATGTTCCTGCGCGATTACGCTTCTTATATCAAGGACAGTATGATTTCCGAGATCACGGAGCTTAACCGCAATATGATGATGTCGATTGACGTTATCCCTGTTCCTACGGATGAAGCTGTCCGTGAAGCCGAGAGCCGTTTGCTCGGCGTCGAAACCAATATCACGAATTGGCAGCGCAGGCAGAACTCCAACAACAATTTCTCGGCTACCATTCCTTATGATATGGAACAGCAGAGAACCGAGATGAAGGAGTTTCTCGATGATCTGACAACGCGCGATCAGCGTATGATGTTCGCTGTTCTGACATTGGTACACACGGCGGACACAAAAGAGCAGCTCGACAACGATACCGACGAACTTCTCACGACAGCCAGAAAGCACCTGTGTCAGTTTGCTGCTTTGAAGTATCAGCAGATGGATGGTCTGAACACCGCGCTCCCGTTCGGCGTTCGCAAGATTGATTCCTTGCGTACCCTCACAACCGAATCTCTTTCTGTATTGATGCCGTTCCGTGCGGAAGAAGTATTCCACGAAAAGGGCATTTACTACGGTCAGAATGTTGTATCAAAGAATATGATTATCGCTAACCGTAAGCAGCTCCTTAACGGCAACGCTTTTGTTCTCGGCGTTTCGGGTGGCGGTAAATCGTTCTTTGCCAAGAGCGATATTACTAATCTGCGGCTTGCGACCAATGCGGATATTATCATCATTGATCCTGAGAGAGAATACGGCGCGCTTGTCCGCGCGTTGGGCGGCGAAGTCATCAATCTTTCGGCAACCTCTGACAACCATATCAACGCTATGGATATGTCGAAGGACTACGGTGAGGACGGAAACCCGATCACCCTCAAATCGGAATTCCTTATGTCGCTGTGCGAGCAGTTTGTTCCCATCGGCGCGAAAGAGAAATCCATTATCGACCGTTGTACTGCTAATGTTTATCGAACCTATCTGCAAAACAACTACACGGGCAAGGTGCCGACCTTAAAGGATTTCCGTGAGGAACTGTTAAGACAGCCTGAGCCGGAGGCTCACGAAATTGCGCTTGATATTGAGTTGTATATCGAAGGCTCAATGAACACCTTTGCGAAGGAAACAAATGTTGATACCGAAAACAGCCTGATTTGCTACGATATTCTCGATCTCGGCAAGCACTTGATGTCGTTCGGTATGTTGGTTGTTATGGACAGTATCCTCAACCGCATTACCGAGAACAGAGCAAAGGGCAAGGAAACCTATATCTTTATCGACGAGATCTATCTGCTGTTCCAGCACGAATACTCCGCAAACTTTCTGTTTACCCTCTGGAAGCGCGTCCGCAAGTACGGCGCGGTTGCGACGGGTATCACACAGAACGTCGAAGATTTGTTACAGAGCCATACTGCCCGTACTATGCTTGCAAACTCTGAGTTTATCGTTATGCTCAATCAGGCATCGACTGACAGAGATGAGCTTGCGCACTTGCTGAATATTTCCGAGTTACAGCTTTCCTATATCACGAACTCCGAAGCTGGACACGGCTTGATTAAGGTTGGCAGCGCGCTTGTTCCGTTTGCAAACAAATTCCCCACAGATACCAAGCTCTACCGTTTGATGACCACCAAGCCCGGTGAATCTTCGGTAGCCTAAAAGAAAGGATACAGCCCTATGAGCAAGAAACTTTTGATTGGTATGATTGTACTGCTTGTCGCCGTTTGCGGCGTTAGCACCTATTTTCATATCAAGAACAAGATGGAATCCGAAGATAATAAGAAAACCTATGAAACCGTAGCCGCAGAAGTCGCGGCTACGGAGGACAGCACAGCCGTTTCAGCGACAGAAGCGGCTGTCAATCCTTATACGGCTAACACCGTCGGTGGCAACGGCGGCACAGGCAGCGCAGGCGGCAACTATCAGAGCTACACAACAACGATGAACGCGAACGCAAACCCCGATATGGTAGGATGGATAAAGATAAACGATACCAATATCAACTATCCTGTTATGCAGACCAAGAGTAATCCCGACTTCTACCTCGACCACGATTTCTATAAGAATCAGTCGGTGTACGGCTGCCCTTATGTTCAGGCAAATTGCGATGTCAAAACGCCCTCGGACAATGTTATCGTTTATGCGCACCACATGAACGACGGTTCAATGTTTGCTAATCTGGAGCTGTTCAGGAGCAAGGACTTTTGGTCATCCCATAAGACGATCAGCTTTGATACGCTCGACAGAAAAGCCGACTATGATATTCTCGCCGTCTTTGCCATCCCTGTTGAACAGAATGATAAGAACTCATTTAAGTTTTATGAGTTTGTCAATTCCTACGATCCCGACCACTTTTCCACCTTTGTTGCAAAGTGCAAGGCATTGTCTTTCTATGAAACAGGCGTTTCCGCAAATTACGGCGACAAGCTCCTCACGCTTGCTACCTGTGAATATACCAACGATAACGGCAGACTTGTAGTTGTAGCGAAAAGGAAGTAGGCAATTGAATGCCTGATATTAAAACAAGAGATACGTTCAAAGGCACGATCAAAACGCTTGACAGAGCAAAGGTTGCCTCTGCCCGTATGAAATCGGCTTATGTCCAGACGAAGGATTCAGGCGAGCATTCTGTTGAAGCCGAGGAGCATAACGCCGCCGAGTACGCATCCGACAGAATGGAATCCGGCACCAAACGCACCGTAGAAGAAGCTGCCCACCAGACCAAGAAGGTGGTCAGAAAAGGCGCTGATAAGGTCAAGGACAAGGTTGAACGCAAGATTGAGGACAGAGTAAAAAACAGAGTTGAGAATACCGCAAAGGACACCGCACAGCGAGCGTCTAAGGATATGGCGAAAAAGTCCGCAGAAAAATCCGCCAGGGCTGCGAACAGCGCGGGGCGGAGAAGTATTCGCACGGTAGAACAATCTGCTTCAAAATCAATCAAGCAATCAGCCCGATCCGCAGGAAAAGCGACCATCAAGACAGCTCAGAAAGGTACGGTCAAGACCGCCAAGACTTCCATTAAAACCGCTGAGAAAACGTCAAAGGCGGCTATCAAAACCTCAAAACACGCGGCGAAGGCTGCGCAAAAAACGGCAAAGGCTACAGCAAAGGCGGCACAGAAAGCAGCTCAGGCGGCGAAAGCGGCCGCCAAAGCTGCGGTTAAGGCGGCGAAGGCTGCTGTTCAGCTCCTTATCAAAATCATCAAGGCGATTATAGCCGCGATCAAGGCGTTGGCATCCGCTATTGCCGCAGGCGGTTGGGTAGCTGTTGTTATCATCATTGTCATCTGCCTGATAGCATTGATCCTCTGTTCCGTTTTCGGCGTGTTCGCGTCCGGTGAGGATTCAGGCACGGGTATCACAATGCGGACGGCTGTTGAGGAAATCAACGCCGAATATACTCAGAAGATTGAGGATATTAAAGACAGCCACACCTACGACAAGCTCGAAACATCCGGAACGCGCGCGGCTTGGAAAGAGGTTATCGCCGTCTATGCAGTCTGGAAGAATATGGCTGACACCAATCCTGCCAATCCCGACGAACCTGTTGAGGTTGCTACGATGGACGAAGGCAAGAAAGAAGATCTCCGCAAGCTGTTTTGGGAAATGAACTCGGTTGAATCACGCACAGAGAAGAAAACCGAGAAAGAGCTTGTCGAGGTCACGGAAAAAGGCAAGAAGGTCAAGAAAGAGAAAAACGTCACCAAAACCTACTTGTATATCACGACCTCGCACCTCGACCTTGAAACGATGATGGATAAGAAATCGTTTACTGCCGATCAAAAGAAAATGTGCCGTGCGCTGTTGGAGGACAAGAACAATGTCCTTTGGCTTGATGTGCTGCACGGCATATCCGGCGGCGCGAACAGCGATATTGTCAAGGTAGCGCAGGAACAGCTCGGCAATGTCGGCGGTCAGCCATATTGGTCTTGGTATGGTTTCAGCTCCCATGTCGAGTGGTGCTGCTGTTTCGTCAGTTGGTGCGCCAATGAGTGCGGCTATATCGAGGACGGCATCATTCCGAAGTATTCCGTCGTTGATGACGGCGCTGATTGGTTTAAGGCGAAAGGTCAGTGGCTTGACGGTGATGAGGAGCCGCAGGCAGGAATGATAATCTTCTTCGATTGGGCGTATGACGGTCTCGACGGAGGCGGCGATCACACAGGCATCGTCGAGAAAGTCGAAGGCGGCAGAGTTTACACCATCGAAGGTAACTCAAGCGACGCCTGTCAGGAAAACTCATATCCTATCGGTTATTATGAGATAAAGGGCTACGGCGCTCCGGCATACTAAAACAAAAGATACCGTCCGAGAGGGCGGTATCTGATACATAAATATGAGAAAGGAGCCGTTAGAATGATAGGCAAAAGAATTAGATTTATTCGTAAAAAGAGAAATATGACAATGAAGTTTTTAGGCATAGCGGCAGGCTTGCCGGAGAACAGCGCGGATATTCGCATCGCGCAATATGAAAGCGGAACAAGAACGCCAAAAGCTGATTTATTGCGTAAAATCGCAGATGTGCTTGATGTTTCTCCCGATACTCTCGCCGTTCCCGATCTCGATAGTGTTATTGGTGTAATGCACACCTTGTTTATCTTGGAGGATTTATACAGCTTCCGCTTCACGCTTGATAATTGTACTTCCGACAGGCTCAAGAAAGCAATCAATGAATGGCAAGGAGAATATGAGCGCTATTCAAAAGGAGAAATCGGTAAAGAGCAGTATGATAATTGGAGATACAATTACAAATAAAAACGCCGCCCAACAGGACGGCATACATCATTCATTTGCTGTTGTTCATAGCGTTGATCATTTGTTGAACGGCAGCTTTTTGTTCGGGATTGAGATTTACCCAACCGTCGAACAACTTCTTTAACTCCGGTGTCATTTCTACCATATCGCCCTCGGCGAAGAATTGAGAGAGCGTTATCCCAAATCCTTTGCAGATCGCCTGCAAGGTGTTGATTGAGGGTACAGTGTTTCTCTTGAAAACATTGGCTAAAGTGGTGTGCGATAAGCCTGATAATTCTGCCATCTTGTAGGTTGTCAAACCGCGTTCGTCTAACATTTTTCGCAATCTCTCGTTTACGTCCATATCACTATCACCATCCATAGATATATTTTACTAAAAATAATGGCGATAGAATATGAAATATTTGTATCAAAAATATAGCCAAACTTGGTTATAGTATGCTATAATACTTGTAACAAAAACGAGTATCTATTTTTGATTCATTTTTTTGAGAAGAATGAGCGCAGCATCCCTTTGTTCTTCCGATAATGCTGACCAACAATCAAGTAGATCTCTTGTTTTATCATTTACCTCTATCAATTCTCCATCAGCGAAAAATTGTGACATTGTAATCCCAAATCCTTTACATATGGATTCTAATGTTGTAACAGTTGGAACAGCGTTTCGCTTGATAATATTTGCTATGGTCGAATCAGATAAAGCACTTTCTTTTGCTAAACGATAAGCCGACCAGCCACGTTGTTTTAATAGTTGTTTAATCTTTTCGGTAGCATCCATATTTCGTTACCTCATTTCTGTAATAATTGTACCCTTTTCTTAAACGGTATAATATAGTATAATTGTAATAATCTATCGTTTTATAAAACGATATACCGATACTTGATTAGGAGATTACAGAATGAAAATGGATGATATAAGAAAACACACCTGTTGTTTTTCAGGTCATAGAAGGATTCCGAATAGGGACTTATTCATAGTTAAACAAAAACTAATGGAAGCAATAATTTCAGCCATTAAGGATGGATATATTTATTTTGGTGCAGGAGGAGCATTGGGATTCGATACACTTGCAGCGCAAACTGTTTTAGAAATGAAAAAACATTACGCTCAAATTCGATTGATCCTTGTCCTCCCGTGTTTATCGCAGGCAAGATATTGGCGAGAGCAGGATATATCAGAATATGAGCGCATTAAAAAAGTGCTGACAAGGTTGTTTATACTTCGCTAAAATATTCATATGATTGTATGCACAAAAGAAACCGGCATCTTGTCGAGAATAGCAGTTTGTGTATATGCTACTTAAAAGAACAATCAGGTGGTACAGCATACACAGTCAAGTATGCTGAATCGCAAGGTTTGAATATTATAAATGTGTCTTTATGATTAAAGTATAATTTATTATTTCTTATTTGATGTGATAAATGGTTCTTTTGGTTTATTATGATAGACTAAAAAAATTAAAAAGGCAGTTAATTACTGCCCTTAGGATATAATTCTTTCTTAGATTATCATTATTATTTCTACCCTTTATAATACGTCCTTCCCAAATACTATTTTTGTGCTTCCTTTCCGATTTTTGACAATAAAGTTGACTGTAGAAGCATCTTGCTTTTCACAATTTAAAGTGTGTTCGTTAATATATACAGTTTGAAGCACTCACTTTGTAGCAGTATGCACAATTACTATTTACCTAATTGACAATATTCGTGCAATTTGGTATAATTTTAACTGGTTTTTTATATGAGTAAGCAGATTCTTTGAGTGGGCTACTATACGAAAAAAACATAACCAATATGAATGAAAAATCTATAACTTCTTGTTATTTGATAGCTTAAAATTGACGTTGGAGATTTGCTATTTCCACAGATGATTTTACAGCTACTAAAGGTATGCGGTTATACTTGCTTTCCTTAATTTCTAAATTTTTATTCTGTTGTTTAGGGTAACTAATACTAGTATTGCTATCCCTATAACATAAAAAGCTTTTATAAACTATACTTTTAGGAGGTGAAAATTATGAACAGCAAAAAAATCACTGAGTCCTTGAAGCTGAAAGCTGTCGACCTCGAGAGCATTACTGCGAAACTCAAGTCACTCACGACTGCGAATCCTATGGTTCCTACGCTTGCATACGAAGGTGCCAAGGCTGATGCGGCTTTGAGTTGCAGTTGCAAGGGATGCGAAGGATGTACTAGCTGGTAAGAGGTCAATTGTCACTTTTAGAGAACGTATCGTTATTTTATAAAGCAATTTATCGTTCTCGCCGTCAAGGCACTTCATTGGCTAGACTTACCGATGAAGTGCCTTTTTATAATTAAGAGAGATTATCTTAAAAAACAAGATAAAGAAAGGCATATCTATGGATAGTAAGAATAAAACAAAACCTAAACAGCACAGGGCGAAAACAGTCCTCATAATCCTGACACATGCTTGCAACCTGAGTTGTTCTTACTGCTATGAGCATCATAAGAATGCTGAGAAAATGAGCATTGAAATGGCTAAGGGAATTATAGAGAAGGAAATGCTCGAGCAGGATGGGCTCGATAGGGAGTTCGAGTTTTTTGGAGGTGAGCCCTTCTTAGAATTCGAGATGGTCAAAGAGCTGTACGACTTTTTGAATAATCGGACGTGGGATAAGCGATGGATCGTCCAATTCACAACAAATGGTGTATTGGTTCACGGAGAGATTCAGAAATGGCTCAAAGAGCGCAGCGATAGAATTCGCCTCGGTCTAAGTGCCGACGGCACCCGGGAGATGCACAATGCAAACCGCTCAAATTCATATGATTCGATTGACTTTGCCTTTTTCGCTGAAGCAGGTACCGACATAAAGATGACTGTGTCCACTGAGACGCTTCCACATCTCTCTGATGGCATAATTCACCTTCACAATCTTGGCTTTACGTCTATTGGTGCCAACTTAGCCTTCGGTATTGACTGGTCAGATGACGTCAACGTTGCTGTTTTCTCAAACGAACTGATGAAGTTGGCTGATTTCTATTTAGAAAACCCTAATGTGCATCCCTCAGATATTCTCAACATGCCCATTGACACCATTTACCCGGGAACTAGAAGCTACGCCACGAGGTTTTGCAGTGCGGGTGTTGAGTTGGCTGCATATGAAATTGACGGAACTCGCTACCCCTGTCACACATTTGCTCCAATCTCCGCAGGACCCGAGATTGCTAAGAAGTCGTTAGACATAGAGTTTGTTGACAAGATTAGTCTTGATGAGTTCGATGAGAAGTGTCGGCAGTGTATTGTCGCAAGCATCTGCCCTAATTGCTATGGAATCAATTTTAGCACCACGGGGAGTATTTATTCAAAAGACGACTCCTACTGCAGGATGTTAAAGGTACAGTTCCTTGTCAATGCGAATTTCAGGTATCGTCAGTATTTAGCAGGGATGCTCAACCTGAAGCCCGAGGATGAGTACAGGCTGCTCAACAATATCGCCCTGATACAGCAGTTGGAAGTGTGAGCATGGGGTATCCTCCCTATGTAAGGAGCTTTGTTAGATTTGAATATGCAAGATATTGAAATTTATGAGGAGGGAAATCCTATGAAAGAACATGGATCAGGAAGCAATCCTACATTTGTGCCTAAGTTTTATGCGTACAGCATTGATACCACAGGCATTACGAAAAAGCTGTACGTCTATCCCCCCTATATGGGACAATCTTCATTTGACGGAAAAGTAGCTATAGATGACGAACAGCTCGAAGCATTGTCCGCTGCACTCAGTACACGTTCCCTTTCTTCCCTTAATTCGGAAAGATTCACGTTGTATGAAATATCTCTCCGTGAGTCGGGTAAGGGAAGAAGTGTTTCCTTCAATTTTTTTGACAGAAGAGACAGCGAATATGCTTCTCCTCAAGAAATCTTCACTTTCGTTGATGATTTCGATGTAGCTCCCCTCGTTTCCGCAACTCAGAAGATGGAGGAATGTGTCTTCCAAGAACGTCCGCCTTACAACCCTACATGGATGTTTGGCGTTCTCCTCGACCAAGGCAACCTCTCTGCCGTGAAGTCCTATATAAGGATTGATCCAGAGAAAACCCTTACTGCGCAAGATAAGAAAAACATCATTTTGAGAATCGCAAAGGCACACGGGGTTCCTGATGAACTGAAGGAGAAACTCCTTCAGACCGCCAGTCTACTTGAAAGCTGGGGATTTCCCTTTAGGATAATAGGTATTGACTGTGGGCGCGACGGACATCTACGGTACAAGCTCTACTTTCGTTCGAATGGGAGCGAGGATAGTAGTTCGCTTAGAGTGTGGCTTCTTGAAGTCTTACAGGACACTAACATAAGGGATAGCGTTAACGAGATGTTTGAAAAAAACACCTTGGGAATGTGGGGCATTGCTCTCTCTTTAGGTCAGTTCGCCGGAATAGAGGGTTTTCAACCTTATTTCTTATCAAAATCTTTCCGTGCTGATTGAGATGGATAGCTTGTTTCAATTTAAGGGCACAAGACAAAATACAAAAGAATTTGTATCGTACCTTTCTAAAGATCTACCACTGTTTGAAGCATTCAAAATCAGAATAAAGACAAATACTCTTATAAGGTTGTTTAGATAAATGAAAAACGAACTAATACATGTAAACACCAATGATCAAGTTGTTGGATATGGAGAAAAAATATCAACGCATAAAGCAGGATTACTACACAGAGCATTTTCATTGTTTATATATAGTAAAAACGATAAGAAATTTCTTCTTCAAAAAAGAAGCATTGAAAAATACCATTCCGGTGGTAAATGGAGCAATGCGTGCTGCTCTCACCCATACAGAAATGAAACTTGGTATGAGTCATTACAGCGTAGTGCATCTGATGAATTGAATCTAACCCTAGATATTCACAAAGGAATTAATTGTAATAGTAAAACGGAGCCGCAATACATAGACGATAATCTCTTTTTTGCTGGCACTTTTATGTATTATTCTGATTACAAAGAACTATCTGAACACGAATTCGATTATGTATTTATTTATGTTATGAATTATGATAAACAAAATATTAACTTCAATGAATCAGAGGTGTCTGCAATAGAATGGCTAACATTATCGGATATAGATGAATGGATAGAAAAACATCCTAATGATTTTTCCTCTTGGTTTAATAACGCTCTTAATTTAGTAAAAAAGAGTTTGGGAAGCCTATAAAATTGCTTGATATATACTGTTAATTATAGAAAAGACATATCTCTATAATAACATTTTTTGAAGTTGATTTAGTGGGATATTATGATGGCAAAGGATATTTCAGAGATAACAGCTAAGGCGGTTATGATGGAAATTGTATTTTCGATATCCGGGAGAGGGCGGATTTGATGGTGCCGGAATCATTTGATATTCTCCAGATAAATGGACTTCATTTAACTAATGGACAATCATGACAAATCTTTATGAAAGGAATAATTTACAATGAGAAAATTAATCGTTACAAGAGAAAAGAAAATGAATGGAGCTGCCCAACCGTTTTATGTGTGTATTGACGGAAAAGCAATCGGAAAAATTGAAAATGGTGAAACAGAGACCTTTAACATTGGAGCGAACGCACAAAGAATTAGTGTATTTTCAGATATGCTCGATGGAAGACATAGAAGTATGGATTACCCAATAAGACCGGGAAATGAAGATTGTAAATTCCGTATTTATAGAAAGATTCGTCTTATCTCAAAAGATGATATATATATAGAAGAAGTATAAAGTTTTTTCTATATAAGGAGAAAAGAATGATTGATGAGTTTTTCAGCACTATTAAAACCACATTTACTTTGATTGTGATCGCTATTGTAATAATCATAGTTGTAGTAGCGATAAAAAAAGGAAAAGAATACTTTGAAGATAAAGAACGAGAAAGAAAACGTGACCAAGAATTAAGGGATGGTATTAACACAATTAAATCAGCCTCAAAAAAATGGGATAGAAATCTCAAGATCAACTTTATGAAGTATTTATCTGAAGAATATGATAGTCTTGAAGATTGCCGACATAAACCAATTGGTGGTGGATATGCTACTCAAACAGTTATTATGGCAAACGTTGATGGGAAAATTGAGTATTTTTCAATAGATTTAGCAGGATTGCAAGAATTATATAACTACATAAAAAGTAACATTAACAATTATCCAAGCGATTCCGCAAATACTCATTTGCGTTAGTTGTCAATGATTTTCTGAGCCTGATTTAGCAAAAAAGATAAATATAGAAATGAACCAACCAAGCAGAGCAACAGCTTATCAGATGAAAATGGTTCACTATTTCAGCGATATTTATTTTACGCAGAGCAAGGCGGAATAATATATAACTATTATGTTGGAAAGGACTATGTATATGGAATAGAAAAAGGATCAAAAGCATTTCCCCAAGGATTACAAGCGAATGTATCAAAAGCACTTCCTTTTCTTCAATATGCTTCAGAACGCGAATGTGAGGATGCGCAGTTACTGTTGGGCTTAGTTTATTTGGGATGGTATGACGAATCATATAAAAATGAAACAAATGCTGCGAAATGGTTAGGACGAGCAGCCAGATTAGGGGATCTGAATGCTCAGTTTTGGTATGCTGATTTACTATGGAATGGAATTGGAATTGAGAAAAATGAAGATGATGCATATCATTGGTTCTTAGAAAGTGCGTATAATGGACATTCAGGCGCAATGATGAAACTGTGCCATTATTATATGGATAAATTGCTTGAGTTTCCCGAAGAAATGACAGATGAAGAAGATGACGAGTTTCAAGAATATGTATGGGATAGCTTTTGTTGGGCAAAGTATGCTGCCGAATATGAAAACGCCGAAGGAATGTATATGTTAGGCGTTTTCTATTATCAAGGCTTTGGTGGAACAGTTGATTTAGAACTATCAAGAAAGTATTTGGATTTAGCAGTTCAAAATGGAAACGAAGATGCTCAACAGTTTATAGATGAAAACTTTTAAGAGGTGATAAGTATGATTTTATGGAAATGTATAGAATGTGATGAAATAAATAATTATCCTGAAGATACTTATTGCCAGACCTGTGGAGAAAGAATATCCCCAGCTCAAAAGGAATATGTTCAGAGATTTGAATTTCTAATGAAAAGAGCTAATTCGGGAGATTTATATGCTGCATTAGATTTATATAATCTGTATAAAGAAGGAAAAGAATTAGCAAGGAATAATGATGAAGTCCTTAAATGGTTAAAGTACGCTGCAGACAGAGAAAACGCTAAAGCCCAATATGAAATGGGCAAGTTATATTTCTTTGAGAATGATTTAGTGGAACAAAATGATGCAGAAGCATTGCGTTGGTTTACAAAATCAATGAATAATAATTATCCGTTTGCTACTCATTATGTTGCTCAATGCTATTCTGCCGGATTTGGAGTGCAAGAGGATGAACGTAATGGCTTTGAATTGTATTTAGAAAACGCAAAACAAGGTATTGCCGAATCAATGGAAAGAGTTGCTTTATCCTATAAATATGGAATAGGTACAGAAATCAATGAAAAACAGTCTTTTTATTGGCTGAAAAGAGCAACGGAAATTGAAGGGCATGAGCTTAGTCCCAAGTCAGCATATAGATTAGCTTGTTACTATTTCGACGGAAAGATAACAGCGAAGAATGATAACGAAGCTATTAAGCTCTTTCAGATTGCTTATAATGATGGCAATCAAATGGCAGGATGTCTTATGGGAGAAATATTTTATAATTTTGGAAATCCTCAAACGATCGGTGCTGCAAAAAATATATGGTCAATGGTTGCTAAGAGTGATGATACAGATGCAGCTTAACGAGCTAGTTACCACCTTAATTCAAAACAATTCTAAAAGAATTCTATGTGTGGAATAATAATTCATACATAGATTCAGATAACTAAAAGGAGAAGAATCTTAATGGGACAGTTTTTGAATCATCTTGCTAAAATGGCAGGAGAAAACATGAGAATAAGCAAAACAGCAAAGCAAGAACAAAACATTAGTCCTGAAATTCAACAGAGAGTTAATGCGATAATTCAGAGAGCGCAGAATGGCGATGTGGATGCTATGTTTACTCTTGGTGGGTTGTATTTTAAAGGAGAGCATGTTAGATATGATCCCGACACAGCCTGTTATTGGTGGACGGAGGCGGCAAACAGAGGAAATGTGAGTTGCCAGTACAATCTCGGCTTATTGTATCACGGTAATCTTTCAACTATGTTTTATGATCCCAATCTTGCTGGCTATTGGTTTAATGTAGCTGCAAATAATGGGGACAGAGATGCTTATGAAATGCTTACGAAGCATTACAGGTACAGTGATTTCAGCCAAAAGTGGAAAAGAATAGACTGAAAAATCAAAATCACAGTATAAATTATAAACCGTATTATAATAAATTCAAATAAAGAAAGGAAGTATTAAAATGGATGATTTTAATAGCTTGTTAGACTCAATGGATGAACTGACCGCAGAAGAAGAAGCGAAAGCTGCGGAAGTTGAGGAAAAGCCCATAGTGCAGGATGCGCTCGATGCTGGTAGTGCCAATATTGATACATACATGGATATTGTGTTCTGTATTGATATTACCGGAAGTATGCAGCCCACCATCGACACAGTAAAAAATTTCGCAACATCACTCTACGATGATTTGATTCCCTTTATGCTCAAGGTAGCACACCGTGAAGTGAAGGCTCTCAGAGTAAAGGTTATCGGCTTTAGAGATTTCTACGCCGATGGCAAATATGCTCTTGAAGAATCTAACTTCTTTAAACTTCCGGAGCAAAATCAGGACTTCAAAAATTTTGTATCTTCTCTCGAGGCAAAAGGCGGCGGCGATGATCCTGAAAGCTCATTAGAAGCCCTTGCTCTTGCAATGAAAACCGATTGGGTAAAGATTACCGACCTGAGTACCCAGAGATCCAGACATGTTATCGTTCTGTTTACCGATGATGCAGCTCACAAGTTCGAGGAAGCTGAATCATACACAGGAACAAATTATCCTGAAGGAATGCCTAAGAGCTACAAAGAGTTACTGATGGCATGGAACGGACAGGGCGCATACGAAAGCGGGATGTCAATGGATAAAAGAGCAAAGCGCTTGATTGTATTTGCTCCCGAAGAATCTTATCCTTGGTCTGATATGTCAGAAGATTTTGAAAACGCTGTTTTCCTGTCTATGGCAAAGGCTGACGGCGGAATTGATATTGCAAGAGAAGCAATAATTAATACAATCGGCGGAACAATCTAAACATTATTCTATTCGGAATCCGATTGAAACATCGGATTCCGAATTATGCTTATTTTAGGAGTGAAATCGATGGATGATTTTAAAAGTTTACTTGATGCTTTAGATAGAGAAGAAGCAAAACAATATTCTTCTCCACAATCGTCAGTGAAAAAAGTTAAGCAAGACGCACTCGATGCAGGGATGCAGAATATTGATACTTATATGGACATAGTATTCTGCATTGATGTTACACAAAGTATGCAACCGACTATCAATAAGGTTAAGGGCTTTACGCTTTCGTTGTACGATAGCCTTGTTCCTTTTATGTTGGAAAAAGCCCATAGAGAAGTTAAACAAATGCGCGCAAAAGTAATTGCTTTTCGTGATTTTTATTGTGATGGAAGCTGTTCGCTAATAGAATCAGAGTTCTTTAAGCTGCCTGAACAAAACAGCAGTTTTAAAAGCTTTGTAAACTCGCTTCAAGCAAAAGGCGGTGGCGATGATCCTGAAAACGCCTTGGAGGCTCTTGCTCTTGCTATGCGTACCGATTGGGTAAAGATAAATGATTTAAGCACTCAGCGAGCAAGACATGTCATAGTTCTGTTCACCGATGATGCTGCCCATAGATTTGAACAAGCTCAAGAAGGAACAGATCAGTATTATCCCAAAGATATGCTTAGAAGTTATGGAGAACTTATTAGAGCATGGCAAGGTCAAAGCGCTTTAGGTGACAATAGAAATATCTATGCAATGGATAAACGAGCTAAGAGATTAGTAGTTTTTGCTCCTGATGACCTATACCCTTGGAATGAAATGTCGGAAGATTTAGAAAACGCTGTATTTCTTCCTATGGAAAAAGGCGGCGGCGGTATTGATATTGCCAATGAGGTTATCATCAACACTATCGGGGGAACAATATGAATACGGTTATCAACTATAAATTCGATAGACCATTGCACAACGAGGATGCCCCTGCAATTTCTAATGAAAAGTATTTAGTTGTTTGTGATGGTTTAGGAGCCGGAGGACAAAACAAACACACTATAAATGGTGAAATACATACAAGTGCATATTATGGCTCTCGCCTCTTATCTCAGATATGCAGCAAATATTATGATGAAAACTACAACGCTATTTTAGGGAATCTGAAAGACAAGGAAGCTCTAAATCGTATTGTAGATGAGCTAAAAGCGACAATAAAGAAACAATTAGACGAATTTGTAGATGAGCATAAGTTGATTAAGACAATTAAAGGAAAATCAATTAAATTGCTGCCCAGCACATTATCGTCAATGCTTTTTAAGGTGAATGATGATAGTGCCAATGTGGTTGTAATATCTGCAGGAGATACCAGAGCATTTGCATTAACACCTCAAAACGGGTTACAACAACTATCAAAAGATGATGTGGATGAAGATGTTGACGCATTTGAAAAAGCAACCATAGTTAATAACAACATCTGTCAGGATAGAGATTTCACACTAAATTACAGATGCTATACAGTAAAAATGCCTTGCATTTTGTTTGTTTGTTCTGATGGATGCTATGATTACTTTTCCTCGCCTATGGAGGTGGAGTATTTATTAGACGCCGCTTTTAATGCCTGGTTTACTACAGAAAGCGTCAAAAGCGGTGCTTTTGGCGAAAAACTCGGAGATTTTATTGCAAGTCGTTCAAAATTGCAAGATGATTGCAGTATGGCAGGTGCAGTTATCGGTTGTCAAGATGATACTGCTCTTAGGAAAGATCTAAAAACTCGTGCAAGAGAAATAGAAACAAAATATATCAAGCCTTTTGATTCAATTGACAAAGAGGCAAAAAAAATCGATGGAAAATATGATGCTGAGTTAAAAGAACTAAAGCAACAGATGGTTTTGTGCGACAAGCAGATTAATTCCAATTTGCTTGCCAGAGTAAAAAAACTTATTAATAAGTTTTTATTCGACAAACCGATTGCTGATTCTGAAACAGAGATATTAAATTATATTCTTTCCGATAAAAATTTTAATGACTTCCTTAAGAAACTGTCTAATGCAGAAGAAAAAAGAGAAGAAAATAAGAAGAAAAAGCAAGAAGAAAAAGATGAGGTTTACGACAGGTTAAGGGACGAGTTTTCAAAGGCATTCACCTCTATGAATCAGAGCAATAATATATTTTCGAGTAGAAGTAGAATTACAATACCCTTGATTTACAATCCTGCTAATGACTTATACGTAGAGGAACAGAAATACCAAAGAATACTGGATGCATATACACAAAGCTTGAATGACTTAGATGCCCAATTTGAATACATAAAGAATGCAACCCCACAACAAATAGTTGATACAAAGGCTCATTTTGAGTTGTCACACAGATACCAACGTTTCTGGAAACAAATCAATTATTTAGTCGATTCCGAAATCAGACTAAGGAACTTAAGACCTCAAGTAGCACTGGAACCTGTGGTAGTCGATGAAAAAACCATAGATGATGTTTTTACTGATGCGTGGCAAAACAAGTTTTCACAGTACAGACGAATTCCTGTATATAGAGAATCATGCAGACTATTTGATCAATGTGCAGATCTTATAGATGCCGTGGAATCTATTGAACCTTTCAGCGACAAGGATAGACTTAACCTATTTGATGATTACTACCAGATTAACGGACAAGATCTTGTGAATAGTATTCGTGAAAAGTTCGGCATCAAGCGTGTGTGCGAGCATGAATTGTATGACAAGTTAATTGGACTTCAAAGAAAGTATAAGGAATTAGAAGATAAATCTTCAAAATATGTCAAACAAAAATACTCACTTTGGCTTGAATACAAGATGAATTATGAATTGTTTGAAAAATCTTTATGTGATGGGGTGAGATAAATGATAAAAAATTCTAAGGGATATTCTTATGATACAAAAAAATCACATGATTCACCAAACGGAACATGGTATGAAGCTATCAAAGATGGCAAAAAGTATTTTCTGAAAAAATTTAAGGAACCTAAATACCCACATGTCGAAGGAACAGATCCTGACGGCAGTAAAAAGGCTGAATGTCAAGAGTGGTATTCAATGAGAACTCGTGTTCTCGATGCATTACGTCAGTTAGGCAACGGAACAGGCAATTGCCGTTTTCCTATAGAGATTTTTCGAGAAAAAGCAACCTACTACCAAGTATCGCATTGGGTTGATATCAAAAGAACTTCTGTTAAAGATATTTCAAGATTACCTAATGCAGAAAAGCTTTTTATCCTTAGAACATACTCAGCAACATTAAGCAGAGTTCACAGAGTTAATTTGATTCACGGAGATATAAAGCCCGATAATGTTCTAATTGACAAAAGTGAAAGTGATAAGTATGTTTCAAAACTGATTGACTTTGATGATTCTTATTTTTCAAAGGAGCCATTAAGTCCAAGTCTGACAAAGTCAACTGAGTATTATAAAAGCCCGGAATTGGCTGCATATGTTGTAACTGATCCTAAAAAGAATCGTAAGGATTATAAAGAACTTCGAAAAAGGTTGACATGCGCTGTAGATGTATTTGCATCAGGTCTAATGTTCCACGAGTTTTGGACAGGCAGTATGCCTAAGTATAACGGATTAGGAACTGATAAAGCATTTTATAAGGCTGTCCTTTCCAGAGAATCATATGAGTATGAAAAGAGTATTCCGGATTGGTTAATGGCCTTAATTGATGATATGCTGCAAAGAGAACCGGAAAAAAGGCCTTCAATGAATGAGGTTTTTGAGGCAATCAAAGCACAATCATACACAAAACAGAATGCATGGCAAAGTCAAGGCGGTGGAACACCGGTGCCGGAACCACCTAAAGTAGATTTTTCTAATTTAAGGAAACTGATGTTAAGTGTTCCTGATGATTTAGATTCTATGGAGCCGGAAACCGTCGTAAAGAAAATCAATATGATCTGCGGCTATATTAAACAAAATTTAAGTGAGATGGATCAAAACCAAGTTGATGTTTTAACAGTAAGGCTTGCCAACGAAATAAAAAGCTTAAAAAAGACAAAAAGGGAACCTGGTCTTGTTCCGCCAGGTGAAATGAAAATAGTTAATTCTCTGCCAAACGGAATTAGAAGTGTCGAAATCATTTCAAGCAACCTCGTTAAAGTCGTTATGTCTGATGGAAGAAAAATCTTTAAGACAAAAGCTCAAGCGTACAAAATGGGTATTGTAAAAATATAATAAGGGTGATTTGATAAATGCGCTTTTATTGGAAATGTAGTGATTGTGATGAAATCAATGATTATTCAAAAACAAAAATTTGCGAAACCTGCGGAGCTGATATAACTGATTCTGAGAAGCACAGAATTCAGAAAGAAATTCAGTTGGAGAAAGAGCGTAAGGAAGCAGAACGCATCAGAAGGAAAAATCTAGAAGAAGCGGAAAGAAAACGCAGGCTTGAAGAACAATTAAGAAAAATGGAGGAAGAAAGACAGCGTAAGTTGTTGGAAGATAGAAGAAGAACATCCAACATCATTAAACAGTCTTGTAGAATTCCAAGTATTGTTATGAGGGCTTTGATCGGAGTTGCAACAGTTGCGGCAATCATAATCTGCATAGTTAATTCCTCTAATTTGAATTTTGAGAACGTCTTTAAGAATCCTGGACAAAATATAAGCACAGAATTTGATGCCCACATGGATATAATTGAAGTTGAAAAAACTTCTGCGGATGTATCAAAAGATGATGCAAAACAGGATTCTAAAGAGGCTGACAGCTCAAAAGAAAATGAAAGCAAGATAACGAAGCAGAAGATCCCTCACTTCGCAAATAACATTCGTGAAGAATTTCTATACCTATCACAGAATTTTCATCCTATAGATAATTTTCTGAATTTTATTGGTGTAGAACAAAAGGACTCTAAGGAGGATAAGTAATGTATCAGATTTTACTTGTACTATTTTATATTTCCAATATACTCGCGCTATTAGTCTTTTTTACATCTTTCTGTTTGACTATATATTCAAAAGCAAAGGATGGCAAGAATTCAAAAGTAAATACAGAATTAACTTTGTTTACTACAATAGCTACATACGCAAGATACTGTTTCTGGACAGGAACAGGTTTTATGTTGATTGATTGGCTGCTCTGCTCATCGTCCGCAATAGTTCCAAAAGGAGTTAAACCGGGAGATGTGTTTTCCGGTACTTTACTTTCCTTTGCGACAATTTGGGCAATAATGATTTTTATCAGCATCGTTGTTGAGGTGATACTGAAAATCATGAAGAAGAAAACTGATGTAGTTTATTCAATCTCAAGCGCTATTCCGTCTGTTATTTGGTATTCAATTTTATATTTTATTCTTTCATTCTTAATTGGTTAAAGGAGATTATCATGGAAAATTTATTCTTTGTAGAAATAAGATGTGTAAATACAAACCGAACTTTTTATGCAAGATATGACCTCGCTGCTGATGACAGATGGGTACTCACCAGAGGAGTTACATCCATTCCTGCCGGACAACATGTAGGCGGAAGTTCATCATCAGTAGATATTTCCAACTCAAGAACCGGTCCACAGTACAAGTGTCCGTACTGTGGAAACACGGATTTTGTAAGGCACGGAAAATGCGGAAGATTAACGTGTTTAAGATCAGGTCAAAAACACTTTAAATGCGCTTATTGCAATACAGAGGGAGAAATAAGCGGAACGATTACCGATTATTCTCATGTTACAAAAGGACATGGACAAGCTTAAACACGTGAACAATCCACTGATTACGCTTACCAAAGGTCAGAGAGTTATTTATGATTTATTTTTTGATGCTATGCAAAACGGAAAACAAGATGTTATTTTACCAACAATCGTGAATAGTGATAATATCATTTATTACATCAAGTTAGTCATAGCGGAAAACCCAGAGCTATGTAACTATGATGCCTGTAGTTGCAGCTTTGCATATCAAGATCATAAAACTATCGTAAGACTCAATCAAGCTTTTCCAAGCAGTAAATGGTTTGACACATTACGAAGGAAAGCAGATGAAATACTGAACAAAATAATTGATTATAGTTTTTCCGATATAAAAAAGGTCTTAGCTATACATGACTATCTGATTAAGCATGTTACATATAAAGAATCCTACAGCGCTGTTTCCTATGTTTCTCATACAGCCTATGGAGCAATAATCGAAAACGAAGCTGTATGCGAAGGCATAGCATACGGATTCTCATATTTGCTCAAAAGAGTTGGAATAAAATCTACCGTTGTTGACGGAGAAGCCGACGGTGGCGCACATGCATGGAACATAGTAAAGATTGGATCAGACTGTTATCATTTTGATGTCACTTGGGATTTGCTTCGCCAAAACGACAGTCATAATATGATATATGACTACTTCTGTTTGAGTGATCTGGATTTAAAAAACAGAATATGGGACAGAAAGATATATCCTAAATGCGATAGTCGCCAATATAATTATTTTGTTCTTTCAAAATCGTTTGCCCATAACAACAATGATTTGATAAGAATAATCGAAAAGCAGTTTCCAAAATACAAGGCAATTTACCTTAGATATGATTTTTTATCGGGAAGAAAAGAAACGGCAATGGAATATATTTGGAATGCATTTCTGCAAATAGCTCAAAAGAACAGATGGCATTATGGTTCGGTTCGTTATTCCTTAAATGAAGATCAGTCTGTATTCTCGTTATATGAGAGTTAATTCTCATAAACAGTTTTCTTGCGTTCTCAATTCTTTTTGCCCAAAGATAAGATAGTATAAAGAACGCTCTACATATTTAGGAGTATACTTATGGATGAATTCTTATGTTTATTAAAAGAAATGGATAATGATAAAACATCTAATTCTATATTTGAGCCAGCATTTACGCAAATAGAACACTTTTGTGATTATGTGTTCTGTATTGATATTACTGCAGGAATGGCTCCATTAATAAATAATATCAAGGAAATAATCACTAACCTATATAACAGGGCAAAAACATATTATTCTAAGTATGATAACAGAAAACTTGTTTCACTTAGAGTTAGAATAATTGCATTTCGTGATGTTTATCTGGATGGTAAACAATGGTTAGAAACATCGGATTTTTTTATCCTTCCGTCACAACTCAATGAGCTTCTAGCTTTTTTGGACACATTAGAAGCGAAAGGTGGCGGGGATAAAACTAAAAGCTCGTTAGAAGCTCTCGCACTTGCTATGCGTACTAGCTGGGTTAAGGTTAATGATCCAAACGCACAGCGTGCGAGACATATAATAATACTATGTACCGATGCTGCATCCCATTCATATGAAGAATCTAACCATCAAAATACAGAAAATTATCCGCATGGAATGCCTAAAAGTTATGAGGATTTATTAATGGAGTGGAATGGTTCTCAACCATTAATCAGGAATCAAGAAGGAACACTATATATAGATAAAACAGCAAAACGACTATTCGTGTTTGCTCCTGAAGAATGTTATCCTTGGTATGATATGATTGAGGAGTTTGAATACATGTGTATGGTTTCAATAAAGAAAGGTTCCGGGTTTAATGGAATAAACTACAAGGTTATGCTTGATAGCATGTTCTTATAATCTCATATAAAGCTCCATAAAACTTTACATACAAAAAGTCGCTTTTGATAAATGATTAGCATTTCTCTTTAAGCTGGATTGCTGAAAAACTATTATCACATCTGTCATGAGATTATCAAGTATAATTAGAACTGTAATAAAAATCTTGTTCGTATAAGGAGGAACATGAAATGTCAGATTATTCAGTGAATTGTTGTAGCAGATGTGGAAGAAGATTGACCATCGAAGAAGATGGAGCGTTCAATCCGCCAACCTGTATGAGTTGTGCGCAAGAACATGTCAGAACCGTTAAGTCTGAAATGATAAAAAACATTGCTATTAGCGTTGTCCTTATGATCGTTGGCGTTGTTGTTATCAAAAACCCTGCCGGAATATTGCTTGCCGGAATCCCTTACGGTTGGTCGTTCCTTAACAAAATCACTCCTGCGATGTTCGTATGGATGCCCTTGATTGGTTGGGTAATCTACTTCGTAGTGAAACTACTTGTAGCCTACTTTGTTGGGCTGATTGCTTTGCCGATTAAACTATTCCAATGGATCTCTGAAATCGTAAAAGTTAAGCAATTAGAAAAGAACATTCGTTGACCAGTTCGCCTTTACCATGTAGTATATATGGTAAAGGCTATTGCTGTTTATTTAAATCAATTTAGGTGAGAGAATTATGTCGAGAATACTAAAATCAAATTCAAAGCTTACACTTCGCTCTGATGCGGATTCAAGAGAATTTATAGTGGAAAGAAAAAAAGGCGAAGGCGGTAGTTGTGTAGCTTATGTGGTTTCATTTTATGAAGCAGATAGCATTCGCCACAGAGGAATCCTAAAAGAGTATTGTCCTGCCTATTTAGGCAATGTCAACAGAAAAACAGACAATTCTATTATTGTTCCCGATGACCAAAAGCAAAGATTTATTGCTGGATTGCGTGAGTTTAGAGAAACATACAGATTTATTACCAACTATATAGCAGATAACGAAGCAGCTTCGAATTATCATCCGGTGCAGCTTGGATTATATGAGGGTAATAATACCTTATATACTTTGTCCTCATATGATTACGGAAAAAGCTATGACGAGAAAAAAGATGATAGCATTTACTCACTTGTAAAGCTAATGATTTCTGTAACTAAAGCAGTTGAGATGTATCACGAAGCAGGATTTGTTCATTGTGATATTAAGCCTGAAAATATTTTTGTGCTTGATGAAGTGACGGAATTGATAAAGCTGTTTGACTTTGACAGCTTACTAAATGTCAATGAATTAAGAAATGGAAAGATCACCTACATACCTAACCCTAATATTTATTATGTCCCAGAACTGGTTGGACGAGAGATAAGCAAGATCGGCATTGCAACAGATATTTTTGAAATAGGAGCAATGTTGTATTATAGGCTGTTTGATAAAGCACCTTCTCCCGAACAGATGGAACATGATGCTGAATTCAATTTTGATGAAGCGCCTTTGTTGAATGATGTTTCACCAAAGGCAAAATATGAAATAGAAAAACTCTTTAACCATACCTTACAGATTTCAGTGAGAAGGAGATATAAAACTACAAAGGAACTTTTAAAGCAGTTTAATCTTATACTATCGAATCTTGATAACAAAAAGCCCTTCCTCCTCAATTTACCCGTGTGGCAACCTACGAAGGTGTGCATTGAACGAAGGGAAGAATTATTCGCAATACATCAAAGATTATTAGATGATGGTTTTGTTTTTATAAAAGGTATGGGAGGATTGGGTAAATCAGAACTGACAAAAATGTATGTTAATGTTTTTAAAGACAATTATCATACTATACAGTTTTGTAAATATGTCGATTCGTTAAAAGCGTTAATTGCCACAATACCCATTAGCGGAATAAATGACGAGGATTACGATAATATAGATGAACTATGCAAGACAAAAAATAAGATACTCCATCAATGCGATTCAAATACATTGATAATAATTGACAACTTCAATGTAACATATGATAAGTATTTACGAGAGTTCCTTCCTGCTAACAGCAAAGGATTCAAAGTTATCTTTACAACTCGCTGTATGCCGGTAGCTGACTACTATGAAGATAAAGTGTTTTCTTTATCTCCTTTATCGTTAGATGAAAGCAGAAAATTATTCTATTTGCACACAGCAATAGCAAAGACTCCATCTTCGGATAAAGAAATCGAAGATCTTGTAAAAAAGATACAGTATAACACTCTGCTGCTTGTGTTAATTGCAAAACTAATAAAACGAACTTCAATCAGTATTATATCCGTAATTGAAAAGCTAGAGGAACAGGAATTAAATACAATAGAAACCAGAGTGTTCTATGAATACGACTATTCTGATGAAGATATTGAGGTATATAACATAATAAATAATCATCTTCATACTGTTTTTAATATTAGCGGACTTGATCCCGTTGAAAAACAGGCACTATTAAATATGACTCTAATATCTGTCTATGGTATTCAAGAGGATGAGTTTATTAATGCTTGCGAAATAAGAACAATAGATCGTGATATTATCGCTTCTTTAATCGGTAAGGGCTGGATAGAAGGCAATGGCGATTGTATCTCCTTACATTCAATCGTTTCTGATGTGGTGTCAGAACAAAATCTGAAAAAGGAAGATAGCTATTATCATCTTTCGGATTATTTGCAGAATCAATGCTATGAAGATGAAACGAGCCATATTTCTGTTTTACAGAAAGCATTGGCTACAGCCAAACAACTTGATAGAAGGTTTAAGACGGAGAGTGAAGAATCACAAGCAATTATCTCCTATCTTTTGGGTTCAATTTATTTATCATTATATAGACCTAAAGATGCAGAAAAACATCTTAGGAAAGCTATATTAGATTTAGAGGCAGTTGGCGATTACGATGCTCTCCCTGTTGTTTACAACAAATTAGGCGATTACGAATCAAGATTTGGCTCTAAATCTAAGGCAATCTATTATTATAACGAAGCTATCAATACAGCAACCGATTTGTGCGAAAGCGAAGGGCAAAATGATGATCTTTATAACGATGTAAGCGATGCAATGTTGGGCATAGCAGAATGCTATGAAAACAATAACGAATTAGAAAAAGCCGTTGAACAGTATAAAAAACTCCTTAATCACATTAATGAACATAATCTTGAATTTGCAGATGGAGTAATTAAAGATATTATTAAACTGTCCGATGAATTAGGACATAAGGATGATGTGGAGTATTATTCGTCGTTGCTGGAGCAATCTGAAGCTTCACATCAAGATGATGAGGAACTTTCATTTGAAGATGTGTTATCGCATAAGTTAGATTCCGGTGAGTTCTCTCAGGCTCGACAGGAATATGAAAAATTACTTTCAGAGTTAAGAGAAGAACTTGGCGAAGAATCACCATATTACAAAGATATAGCTCAGTATAGATGGCTTTATTCTTTAATGAACCACGAGGAAGCAGAAGCCAATAGACAAATAGCTGATAATATGGCGTTTATCGAAAGCACTTTTGGTAGCGAATCGTTAGAAATGGCTGAATTTCTTTCTGTTCTTTCCTTTCAAATGATTGATAAGGCAAACTTTCCTTATGGAATTGAACTTGCGGAACGTGCCATACAAATCTGCGAAAAACTGAATCAAGAACATTCTTATACTTATACAAAGGCAAAAATGGATTTAATATCAGCCAATGTTGCATTAGGCGATTATTATGCTGCCGGAAAGATTGCAAAAGAACTGGACTTAACGCGATTTTCAGGTGCCGACTATCTTTCTGATATTATCCGCAGCGTAGGTTTAGTATATCTTGAATTAGGTTTTTATGATGAAATGATTGCTTTATCTAACAAAGTTATTAACACAAAGAATGTTGATCGTTTGAGTAAAGTAATTGCATTTGAAGTCCTTTTAATTTACTATGAACGCAAAGGGAAAATAGACAAAGCTTCTTATTACATAGATAAAGTCAAAGAACTAATTGATGGTTTAACTACATTAGAATTTGCAAAAGGCTATTTGGTTATTTATTACAGATTTCTTGCTCGTATTCAGTCAAGAAGAAAAGATAATAAATCCGCGCTGTACTATATAGATAAAGCCATAGATTTATTTGATGACAAACTGGATTATTGCCTGCTGCTTTGTTATCAAGATAGAGGAGTATTTAATACTAATCTAAACGATTATGACGAAGCGGATCAGGATTTTGAGAAGTGTAATAGAATTGTAGAGAAGTACAGTTTATCTCCAAAAGTAAACCTTTTACTCTACAATAATATTGCTCTTGTCCATTTTAAAAAAGATGAGTATGAAGAGGCGGAAAAGTATTATAAAATTGTTCTGGAGATACAACCCGATATAATCAATCCTTCTAATTATATGGAAGCTGTGATTTGTCAAAACTATGGTTGGATCTGTCAGAATTTGGACGATTATGAGACAGCCGAAAAATTCATATTATCAGCTATTAGGTTTTATGAATCTAATGATTTTGGTGAATCAGTAGAATATATTACAGCAAAATACAACCTTTCTCTTGTTTATTCAAGTCAAAATAGATATGAAGATAATTTATCTTTACTTCTTGAACTATATAATAAAGTTGATAAAATCAATGAAAGTGATTATTCAAAAGAAGTATATATCTGTACAGGGATTGTATTAGGGCTATTAGCCAGCGAAAAAGAACAAAACGCATATGATTTTGCGCTTGAAGAAGATAAAAACTTTGCAAAGAAATATGGAAAAAGAAGCATAGAGCGTATAGACTATTTGCAAAAAATTTCAGGTGTCTTCAAGTATTGCGGTTATCTTGATGCCTTTGAGTTTTTAGAAATAACGAGAAAACTGATAAAAAAAGCAAAACTTGAAAAGTCAGTCGTTCAGGCAAGTCAATTGAATTTTGTCGGGGTTGCTTTCTTAGACTTAAAAGAGGATCTACGAACTGCTATTGACTATTTCAAGGAAGCAAAATCGTTATTAGAGGAACTCGGAGAGCATGAAAACCCATTGTATGAATTGGTGCGCGCCAACTTAAAAAAAGCAGAAGATCAACAGATGGACGATTTAATCAAACGAATGGTTGAGAGTATGAACGACGATAATTAGGAGGTTTTTTCTATGAGTGGAATGTATAAAGACAATTACACACAAATGTTAGAAACCAAAATGACTGATTGGGGGTTAGATAGAATATACGAAATAGAGGAAGATATATCTGCATTGGAGGATAAAGAACCGGAACTGATAGAATATCTAAAGGACATTAGATACTCTATGCCATTAGGAACAGCTCTAAGACGATGTATCTGCAACAAGTTTGGAAAACCTTGCGACGGAGGTTATTTTGTTGAGCTATTTAACAAAAACAAATATTTTTTGAAGGACTATCAAGCCGAAAACTATGATTTGCAAAACGACGATATAAAAGAGTATATTGAAATCTTTCAGACAATCAACCAAAAATTCAACTCATCTGAAACTGGCGAACTACTGCTTGAAATTCCAAAGCCTGAAATAAGGAGATTGCTACGCTCTGTAACATACTGCGTCCGCTCAAAAATGTTTTTGATTAGTTTTGCACTTCACATGAATTCAGTAGAAATGAAGAAGTTTTTAACAGATGTGCTTGCAGAACAAACATATAACTATCGTGATCCCGAAGAAATTATTGCTCTTTACTGTCAATCCAACGAAAGCATCAATACTTATGGTGATTATCTGAGAATAAAGAAAAGATTTAATGATGCTGTTAATGCATCTAATCCTAACCTTGATCAACCGATTAGTAATTATACTGAGTTTGCTGTGGCATCTTTTGAAAACACAATAAAAACAGAAGATGATTTGGTTGACTTCCTTATTACTAACATTCCAAACTTCGCCGGGTATTCTCAGACTGCCTACAATGAGTTTATGATTTTGTATGCCAAGGCATTAAAGATGTCAAAACTCCCGGATATTAACGGAGGAACCTATGAATTAAAGCAAGTAACAAATTCCGAACAGCTTGCGAGGGCAATGTATGAATTCGTACCGAGAGTAACCTACAAACGTCAAAAAGACAATAAAACAATTTATAGCAACGATTTTATTCCAATAAGCAATGGCGAAACCGGACAACGAAGCAAAAAAATACAGACAACTTCCCTTCCTAAAGAAATTACAATGAATATGTTGGTCAGCGATAGATTAGAGGATTTGCGAAAGGAAAAAAAGCCAGTCACAAGAAAAGACTTGGTATTTATGAAGTTTTATGTTTTCTCTCGTGAATCCGAAGCAAAGGGTAGTTATACAAATTCAGATTATCTCGATTTTATTGATGAATGTAACGCTATGCTTGTTCGCTGCGGTATGTCCAGACTTTATCCGGCTAACAGATTTGAAAATCTTATTATGTTGTCACTGCTCTCGTCAATTCCGTTCGAGATGTTTGAAAGCATTATAGAGTATTCATTTATGAACGAAGAAGAATTTGGATAAAAAATAGATTCTCCATTCCTTACTGAATCACGATATATAATATGTATGGAATGGAGGAAATAAGTATGAAAGAAGAATTCTATAAGGTAGATATTTCAGCCTCAAAAAGAGAATCCTTTAATAATACAATTCTTCTTTTAACGATGGTTAAAAGTGAGTATTACTACATTATTGGATTTTCCCGATTAAAAGGACAAATAGAAATAGGGTTTGACTATAAAGGCACTATTCATAACGCTATAACCGAATCCATCATAGTGGATTTTTATACGGATGATAAAAATATCGTCTTGTCAAGCGAACTCAAAAATATAAACCTTGATGATTTTACTAATTCAAGACAGTTAGCTGATAATTTCTATCTGGAAGATAAAGCTCTAAAATATAGACTTTTTTCTCAGAGGGATGAGCTAATTCCGATCAGTGTAGAAAAGATGAATAGTATCATCATGAAAGCGAAATCTGAAATATTTGATTTTCTTGAAAACTACTATAAAACCTATATTTGCAAAAGCTAACTCATGATTATCAAAGAATCAGTTTACAAGCAAATTATAAGTTACTGCCCTCTTGTGCCGCCGGAAACGGGCGGAATAATAGGATCATCTTCAACATTTATAGATACAGTAGCATTTGATAACTATAATAAGATAATAGATGCGGCAGTTTATGTTCCTGATGTCAGAAGATTAAACGCTATTCTTTCTAGCTGGCAAAAGGATAAAATCTCTTTTTGTGGATTGTTTCATTCTCATAAAAAGGGACAAGAAACGCTTTCAAAAGATGATATAGAGTACATCCATACGATTTATTCGTGCTTACCACAAACCATTACAAATCTATATTTCCCGATTGTAATTCCTCAAACTAAAATTTTCCCCTATAAGGCTATAAATCAAAAACACAGTATTGAAATAATTAGTGATAGAATTGATTTAGTTCCTTGAGAGCAGGAGGTGAAAAGAGTGAATAACAATCAGGGTGAGCAGGAAATCAAACTTCCCTGCGGAAAAATGTGCGGTCACAATTGTTCAGATGGATGTATTTATTGGAACCCATACGATAGAGATTCCAATGGCAGACAGTATTGCAGCCATTACGGACATTATTACTATCCAAGAGAAAGGCAGGGATGCCTTTCATATAAAGGATAATAAGAAAAAGCCAAATCAAAGCTTTGCTCTGCACATGATCTTATGTGCAGAGCTTATTATTTTAAGGAGGAATACATAATGAAGTGTCCTAAATGCGGTAAAGAAATTGAAGATGGTTCTAAATTCTGTATTCTGTGCGGCAGCAGAATCGTAGAAAAGCCTGAACTTAATCCAAAAACGCCCATAAAGAAGAAAAAGAAGTGGATACCGCTGCTAATAACAATCGCATTGGTTTTAATCATCGGAACGGCAGGGTTACTGTTTAGCGGCGTTTTCAATAAAGAGAAAACCGATAATGAAAAAGTCCAACAAGGATTTGAAGATTATTTTAATGTTAAAGAACATGTAGCAGAGATTACCGCTGACTACAAGAATTCTGAGGGTTATATCGAAAAGGACAGCAAAAATGATTCTATATCGACTGTCGGAGAATATGCAAAAGGATTGTATGAAAACAAAAAAATAAAGGACTATGAAATAACTGAAGGAAACTCCGTATGGATTCAGTTTAATAGTGGAGTAGAATACATTTATATTCCAATTGTTGAAGGCATGGATTCATCTACTATCTCAACTTATCAACCGTGCTTAACAATGTATCCTTCTAATCTACAAGAATTAGGTAGCAAGTGCGTGGATGGAGCAGCGAGCAAGGTTGAAAGCGTATTAAATGATTTTAGCTTTAAAAACAATTATGATAACGATACTATTTCTTTGGATGTGTTAAAAAGCATAGGTTCAAATCAGATTGTAATATGGCATGGTCATGGTGGGTACAATACAAAAACTCATTCGGTATTACTCACTGGCTTAAAGTTGGATGAGGAAAAATTCTTGCTCGATCCTATCTACTATATTGAAAAAATAGGATACACAAACGATTACTTAACTGGACGAATTCTTTGTAGTGATTCCGGTTATGTGATGGTATCATATAAGTTTTTTGAAAAGTATTTAGAGGATTTGAGTTCAAGTGTTATTTATTTGGGAGCGTGTGATTCAGGAAAAGATGATGTCTTAGTAAACACATTTGTTGATAAAGGGGCGAGATCTGTTATTGGTAACACGGAGGAGATCCCCACAGAGTATAATTTAAAAATGATTTCTTCCGTATTCAATGAATTAGTTAGCGTATCTGATAAAAAATATCAAGATATTAAAACCGCATTAGAAAAAGCCAAAAACACAAACAAAGATGTATTTGATAAAACGGGATGTGTTGCCGATGTAAAGATATGGGGACACGAAGATATCCGTTTATCCGATAAAGAAGTACAAATTGAATACAAAGCGGAAGATCTAATAGATAAATCAATACCTGAAATCATTGATATTATGGGTGGAGATTTTGAAGTCGAATATGGCGGAAATAAATTGGTATATTATACAAGTGCTACTGTTATTATGTATAATGACAATACACTTCCCGGTTTTGCATTTTATATTGATGAAGCCGTTGCAGATTATGAAAAAGGGGCGAATGTTAAGGAAAACATAAAGAAGGGATTTTACAAGCAGTATGCATTTTTAGCCTTGCTTGATAATGCTAAACTCAACGATAAAATCAATGCGGGTATGAAATATAATGATTTAACACCCACATTAGGAGAGTTTGACTGTGGTGGAATCGCAGGAGCAGGAAACTATTCCTATTATACCGATACAGTCGGCAAGCAAACTATCTATATGTTTACCGCAGATGAAAATCTGAACAGTTCCTATAATGGCGGCGACATAAAGAAGGGCTGGCTGAAGGAACACAACCCAAAACTGTCCGCAATCATCGTATATCCTGAATCAGACGATGATTCACAGCAATCCAATACAGAAACCAACACAGAAAGTGAAACAACTGGCGAAGATGAAAATTGGAAGCAGCTTTATATTGATATGATTGCAGATGACATTGATCCAAATTCTTTTAGCTTGATTAAGATTGATAATGATGATATACCTGAGTTGATCTTTACAGGTTCAGCCGTCGGCGGCACAAGAATGGCTTGGATAAAGGATGGCAAATTAGAAACACAAACAATAGGATATGGCGAAGTTCAGTATTATGAAAAACAAGGTGTTTTCTATTGCCAGTATGTAAATCACGGTATATTTACAGATAGCGTTTATAAAATGGATAATCATTCTCTATCTACTGTTTTTCAGGGAACAATACTCCCTAAAGAAAATGGATTCGATAATCCCGGATGGTTTATTAATAATGAATCAGTAGACGAATCTGTATATACATCTAAGCTCAATAGTGCATTTGATTTTAGTAATGCAAAGAGGATGGATACATATTATACACGAAACGATATTATTGATGTTATAGACAACTATTAAAAGGTTACTTTGCGAGGTGTAAGATGAAAGGGAAAAAGAGAATAATCTTAGTAGTTTTATTAAGTATAGTAGTGCTCTCTGGAATATTATTTGCTGCCTATTTATTTCAATTGAGCCCAAATTCAATTAATGAGAATGATTATAACGGATACATAGCAAGTGAAGAAAAATTAATGGAAATTGAAAGAGGTTATCTGAATGATGAAGGATTTGTGCCTAAAGAAGATGTTTCAGCTTTAATCAATGAAGTTGAAATAGAAGTCAAGAATCAGTTGAACAATGGCAAAATACAAGAATACAACCGTGATACTAACAACATATATATTAAATACCAAAGTGGCATCGAATATGTTTTTATTCCTCACGAAGAGAACACACTCGCGCTAGGAGAGGATAATAATATAATAACTCTTGAGCCTAATCAGGATGATTATTCTGTTGGTATTTCAAGATTTAAAGCATGGATTGATAAAAAGTATAACAACTTGGCTTATCAAGGTTCTTATAGCGTACCAGCAAACGCAAAACTGATCTCAGATAAATACCCTGATAAGTTTACTTATAATGAAAATCCAATGCCAGATTACAATACTATGATGGATGATGAATTTTCTTCATTTACAAATAGTCGTGTGACAGTAGAACGACTAAAACGTATTGGAGATTATAAAGTAGTAATCTTCGAAGGTCATGGTAATAACAACGAAAGCATTCATTCTATTTTGTTTTCAGGCGAATCTTTTATAGGCTGGAAGGATTTTTCAAAATATAAAGATGACATCGCGCGTGGAGAAGTAATTCTTAGTTCATTCCCTACGATAGGCAATGTTCCATATTCTGTTGTGAGAACTTACGGTGTGACAAGTAAGTTCTTTGAAAGACATATTAATAAAATGGACAACACTCTCATTTTTTTGGGCAGTTGTAGATCTGGTAAAGACCGTGTCTTGGCTGATACTTTTCTATCTAAAGGAGCTTCAGCAGTTTTAGGTTTTGATGAAACTGTAAGTATGGAATTTGAAATGATAGCAAGATCAATGTTTTTCTACAATCTCACAAATGAAGATATTTCAGTTGTTGATGCATACAATCGAACCGTGAACAGAATTGGGCGTGATAACGAATTAGAGCATGCTGGATTAGTATATTTTGATAAGGATTATTCTGCTTCCAATTACACATTGAGTGGCAACAAACCGACATCAAATAAAAATGAAGAATTATCAACCAGTTCATATAATACAACAGAGTACGATGATGCTATAGAAGAAAAGACTTTTGATAAATCGAAAGAGTATTACTCAGATGTTTTAATCCAAAATGAAGATGATATCTATTATTGTTCCTCCGACAACGCGCCAGCCATATTAAATTTGCCAGTATTAGATTTTTCAAAAGTTAAACCGACTTATAAAAAGTTGATAGCTGACGGTGGCAAAGATATTTCGTCTTTCTGTATATACGATAATAAAATATACTATATTTCTGATTATAACTTTGGTGAAAAAAGTATAGGTCCGAACCCTTATGGTAATCTATATAGATGTGATATATCAGGAGAAAATGAAGAATTACTTATTAGTGGTGTTGCTAATCTTAGATTCATGATTTCAAATGATAATTTGTATTATGAATCATATTCAGAAAATTTTCAATTTGAATGTCACTGCTATGATTTAAATACAAAGGTTGATACTTTCTCTGATAAAGAATTAGGAAGTTTGATGTATTATTACACTTTTAATCATGAAAAAAGCGAATCTCAGTATTCAGAGCTTGACGGAGGATACTATTACATTGAATGGTTAAGCAGTCCAAAAGAGATCAATGGTGTAATTTCAAATGAGTTGTTCTATAGAAAAGATATTGATTCCGGAATAGAAGAAGTCATTGGACATAGTTTTAGCCAAGTGCGATAAATGTTTAAGAGGTGAAATTTATGAAAAAAACTCTATATGCAATTATGACAATACTATTTCTTTTGGTATTAACAGCTTGCGAACAAAAAGAACAAACATATGAAACGGAAACCAATCCACCTACACAGTCAGCACCAATTAACCAAAAGTCAACTGAGTCACAATCAACGGAACAAATTACTCCGACAGATATTGAGCCCGAAGATTATGCAACAGAATTATTCTCAAAGTTAAACGAACCATTTGTTTTTTCAAGCGGTGCAGGAGCATGGGGAACAACTCTCCAAATAAATAGAGATGGTAGCTTTAGTGGAAACTATCACGATTCAGATATGGGAGATCGAAACGACAATCATCCTAAAGGTACTGTTTATTATTGTGATTTTTCAGGAGACTTTGGCGATGTTGAAAAGATTAATGAATTCACATATTCTATGAAAATGAAAAATATAGAATATAAGAATGAACCAAATACAGAAGAAATAAATGACGGCTTCTTATATAAGTATTATACTGCTTACGGGTTAGATGAAGCTGATACAGTGTTAATCTATACACCGGATACGCCAATATCAGATTAACCAGAAGGATTTACAAATTGGACAAGCAGATTGATTCCTCCGAGTGGTGAAACATTAGGGTACTACGGCGTGTATAATGTGAACGAAGAAGAAGGCTTTGTTTCACAGAACAAATAAAAACCACAAGTTAATATTTAACTCCCTTTATAATTAAGTTACCAACTTAAATGTAAGGGGAGTTTTTTATGAAATTATATATTTGTAAAAAGGACTACATCAAGGAATCCAGAGAAGTTAAAGAGGCTATCCGCAGCTCGATTGAAATGCTCTATGACAGGATAAAAATGTATGAGGATCAAGGAGTTTCATTCAATCGCATATTTAACGATGATAAAGTTAAATATGATAAGCATGGCAAGTTCTTTACTTTTAAGAATCAAAAATCCAATATGCAGCTCCGGATACTATATTCCTATTTTATAGAAGAAAATGAAGAAAATGAAGCTGTATTATTAATTGCAGATTATTTTATTAAGAAGAAAAATAAGAAAGATTATATTAAAAAATTTGATGCTGCGAATAAATGGGAACCGTTTGATATGCTTAACCGAGCTTTTTCAATTGCGTAATTAGCGAGGATTGAACGCGAATAACGATAATCACAATATAATCTATACTGTGATATATAATTTAGACAATGAAAATTAAAGGGGAAATCAAAATGAAAGTAACAAGATGTAGAGGGCGGCCTGAGTAATCGCCCTAAACTAACAGACAAATCCATTGTTTGATTATTCTATAAGGAGAGATTACTATGTTGAAAACAAACAAAAGAAGAATATTATCATTTGTCGCGATGCTGATCATCGTAATGAGCGTTTTTGCTTCATTCGCTGTAACCGCGTCGGCAGCTTCTTGGAAAACAGGAAACTTCGATTCAGGATATACCGCCAGAGGTTACACAACCGTAAGGCTGTCCAACACCAAGAAAGCCGGTTACATTAAAGTCTATACTTACGATGTAACCGGAAGGAAAACAAACGGCGAGATCCACATTACCTTGAGAGATAACAGAGGAAGATGGATTTGTGAATTTGACACGAAATCCGGGACTAAGCTCAAGCTCGGTAATGACCATTCAGTTTACAGAGTATATGTTGCAAAGAAAAAGATTAGTTCAACAGCTAAAGACTGGATCAATGTCGGCAAGTGTCAGATGTGGGCAATTAACACAGTATCAAACTGCTACATTTAGCTACCTCAACAACACAACAAACAACTCCTTTTCCACCTATTTCAATACCGAAGAACGATTTTGGTGGTGATGTCAGCAACTTGTGTTACGATTATCCTACCGAAGATATGAAGGAGTGAAAATGTATGGTAACAATCATTCAAGGCGATTACGCAAAAATCACAACAAGACTCTCCAAAACCTTCAAAAACGAATACTTCGACTTCAACTTCTCTTTCACAGACGAAAATGAAGTATTCAGAGAAATCAACCGTTTCATTTGGGAATCAAAACATCTAATGACGCGATTCAAAAATAGGTACTACGGTTCTGTTGCTATTTCGTTGTCAGAGTGGAACAACGAACACCTAACGGTTATTTCGATTCTTTTATGTTTTTTATGAAAGATATGTTTCCCGAAGACAAAATTTGCTTTTATGTAGAATCTCAAATAAGAGATGAGCTTCTAATCAGAATCAAACTGTTTTTCCCAAACACCAAGATAATTGATTTGCTTATCAACAAGAAACCCGAAAGAAGAATAGGCTTTGCTATTAGCGATGATGAGATAATGGAGGGAAAATAAAAATGTTTGAATCAAAATACAGAAAACACATGATACAAAACGATGTAAGATTTGCAGAGGAAAATTAAATCAAGAGTAATCTATCGCCAATTTGCGACGGCTCCGGCATTCCTCTCTATGCAGAGAGGAATGAAGTCTTTGTTGACAATACAGACAATCATACAGTTGTGATTGGTCCGACTGGATGTAAGAAATCTAGGCTGACTGTAATGACAACTGTCGCTTCAATCATTCACAAGGGAGAAAGTGCCGTTATCAACGATCCGAAAGGAGAGATATATAGAAAGACCGCGAGTTTGGCAAAGAAACGCGGCGCAACAGTATATGTACTGAATCTGAGAGATACAAACAAATCAAACTCTTGGAATCCGTTATCTCAAGCGTATTATGCTCATAAGGCTAATTATACCGAAGTAGCTATCCAATATATCAATGACTTTGCAGAAGCTTTAGTCGCACCTTCGCTGAAATGCACAAACGATAAATATTGGATTGATTGTGCAAAGCAATTATTAATCGCGCTATGCTTGATAATGATTGATTCTCTCCCTATCTGCTGCTGTAATATCACTAACCTGATTCAATTCTGTTATGAAGAAAACGCCGGTACGCTTAAAAACATACTTAAGAAAATGGATCAGACAAGCTCTGCTGCTTTCGGGTTGCACACAGTTTTGGATTTGGAAGCCGAGAAAACAAAATCCTGCATTTATAGCTCCCTAATGGCTATTTTGACTCCGTTGATCCAAAACTCGGGCTTGCTCAATGTTTTGTCTGGAGATACGATAAATCTTCAGAGCTTAGGTTTAAGACAGACTATCATCTATCTGATATATCCTGATGAAAAGAACAGCCTTAATTTTGTTGTTAATATGTTTTTGACACAATGCTATGAAATACTTGTAAATGTAGCAGCCAAGTGTAAAAACGATACGCTTCCTGTTAGAGTAAACTTTATTCTGGACGAATTCTCGAATTTGGCAAAAATTAATAGTTTCGAGAACAGGATCAGTGAAGCAAGATCAAAAAATGTGAGATATTTCCTTTACATTCAATCCTTCAGCCAATTGGAGAATAAATACAAAGAAAATGCAGAAACCTTGATTTCTAATTGTAATAATTGGATTTGCTTTGGTTCAAAAGAAATGAGTTTTCTGAGCAAGATAAGCGAGATCTGTGGTAAGGAGCTTGACTATAACGGAATCGAGCATTATTTAATATCTCCTTCCAGTATTCAGTATTTAAGAAAAAGAGATGACTATACCGAAGTTCTGATTTTAAGGCAAGGATTGCATCCTTATGTCACAGAGTTACCAGATTACTCTTTGACTGATTTGTTTTCGGATGAAAAAGAAGAAAGCTTGATTGACATAAAAGAAGATTCCGCTCCCATAGTAATTTCTTTTAACGATTGGGTTGATGGTATAATTGAAGGTCAATATAAACTCCCATTCCCAGCAGCCTGATATAAACAAAATCCAAATAGAAGAAGCCCTCAGCAAGAACCTGAATTCATGTTGAGGGCTTCATAACTTTACTTATTTAAAAAACTCATTCAACAGCTTTGTTTTATTTAATGTGGTAAGATTGTTTCATCAAAAGGAATTATTTCTTTCCTTAACACAATGAAATAAGAAAAATCGAAAATCACAGTTTACTATAAAAGAGCGATATAATAATGACAACAAAATCAAAGGAGTTGATTTCAATGAAAAATGCAAGAAGCCGTGACCGGCCTTAAAGAGTATAAATATTAATATCAAAAGGAGTGAAAAAAGTGAGAGAGGCAAAAAGCCGTGTCCGGCTAAAAAAGGTTTTCGCAGCGCTACAAGTAGCAAGGCTTGTAGCGCTATATTTAGATAAAAAAGGTTGCAACACTATTCAATATTATAATGTATCACTATAATACAGAAGGAGTGCAGAATTTATGGTGGATTTACATGTTCATACGACAGTTTCGGACGGTGTATTTACTCCGGATGAATTGATTCAGCAAGCAATAAAAAAAGGGCTAAAGGTACTATGCATAACTGATCACAACGCCGTTAATGAAAATCTCAGAGAATTAAGAAAAAAATATCCTCAGATTATCCTTCCGACAGGATGCGAATTTTCATGTCATTACAAGACATCAAAAGGGCGAGTAACGCAAATACACTTGGGAGGTATCGGTTTTGATATGTTCGATAAAGATATTCAAAGGATTCTTTCCCATAATCAAAAAAGCATGCGTCCTTATGTTGAAAGGGTATTATTCAAACTCAAAACAAAGTGTGGCATAGATTTATGCAGCTATGATGAATTGAGAGCAAGAAGCAGATCGGTTACAGTTGGTAGAAAACATGTAGCAGTAGAGATGGTAAGACAAGGTTTCGCAAAGAATGTAGATGATGCTTTTGATACTTATTTAGGGAAGAATAAACCGGCATTCGTAACTAACGCCGCTTTTTATGCTCCGCTTTCAGATGTAGCTTCGGCTGTAACGGGATCTGGTGGTATCGCTTCCATATGTCATCTTTTCGATTATAAGCTTGATAGCGATGAAACAAATGAGTTGCTTAGCTACTTTAAAAAGATTACACATAATCAGGGAGCTATTGAGGTTTTTTATTCTTCTTATACTGAGGATCAGAAAGAAGTATTAAAACTGATGGCACTCAATTACGGATTGTTACCTTCCGCTGGTTCAGATTATCACGGCGATGGAAAGGTTACTGAACTTGGACATTATCCATATGAGATTTTCGCAGAAATGTTAAAGAATTTGAAGATGGCGGATATTTACTAAGCCGAGTTATAAAGAAGAAGGTGAACCGTCGTGAGGGATCAAAACACCATGACCAAATGGGGCTACATCCTTGAAAACATATTGTGGGCTTTTTTAGGAGTGCATTGGTATAAACAGATATGCTTTGCAAATTTTCTTGAATTGGATGATGATTTATCCAAGTGGATTTTGTATCTAATCGTAGGAACATTCGTCCTAATAGGGATTCTATTAACCATAAAGCATCGCAGAAATTCAGTCAATACATTTGTGAATATTGCGTTTCCGTTTTCTGTTTATACTGCAATTGCATATATCAATTATCTTAGACCGTTAATAATGATACTTCTTTTTTTAGCTGTAGTAATAAGTATATTGTATGTGATAATGACAAAGAGATATTCATATACAAGATCGAGCAAAAAACAAAAGCATTTCAACTTTGGAAGATTTAGTATTCTCGGTACAAGAACGATTATAACTACTTGCGCGACGTTAGTCATTGTTTATCTGTTTGCCTCGACGGTAACCGGATTTCAATTATTTAGACCAGAATCTGAAAATGCAGAAAACGCTGTGCCGAGTTTCGTAGAATACTACGAAAAGAATGCAGATAAATTTGATAAACTAGAGCAGCATACATGGAGTAAATTATCTACAAGTGAAAAACTTGATGTTCTACAAGTTGTTTGTAATGCTGAGAAAGCAAAGCTTGGCATCCAAGAGCCAATTCAAATAAAATCGAAACTCTTTCAGAGCAATTTGTTAGGTGAGTATATATATAAAGATAATACGGTTCTGATCAACATTAAACATCTTGAAGAAGATAGTTCGTACTCTATTTTGGAAACGGTTACACATGAGTGTTATCATAGTTATGAACGAAGCCTTGTTAATCTGTATAATAGTGTAAGCGATGAGGAAAAGAAACTAATGACATTTAGCCGTGCAAAACACTATAAAGAGGAATTCGATAATTACCAAGATGGTGATAGCGAAGGCTACTACTGGCAAACCGTAGAGGAGGATGCCCGTAACTATAGTGAAGAAGCTGCCGATGATTATAAAAACAAAATACAGAGTCATCTTGAATTCAGCTAAATCATAATAACGCGCCCTTGAAGTGTTTAATCAAGGGCGCGTTTCCTATGGAAGAAAAATAAAATTGTCTTTAACTATGCTGTGAAGATCTCCGCTAACAGTGCTGAGTTTTGAAAAATCCGAGTCGCATATAAGATGTGTTGGGAGGTTTTCTTTAATTCTATGAGTTAATATCTCCACAATAGCTTTTTGAGTGACTTCTTTTCCGTTACAATTCTGAAAGTCTTTGATCGCTAACATTTCTGAATAATAGTATTCTACGTTTGGATTTTCTGTAAAGTTACTCTTTAATGCTAATAAGTTGTTTTCAATAATGTCATCAATAGATATTGTTGTAGTATTCTCAGGATAATATAATTCATCTAAAAATTCCGCGCTAATAAAGCAATTCTGTGATACCCATTCTTCTTTACACTGTATTATGCGTTCATTTATAAACTGCTTATAATTATCCAAGATTAGTTCAGCAACTTCATGTGGAGTTAGATTTGAAGTGTCAACAATATAATCATAGCAATTAACATCATTGATATCTATACCATAAATTGATTTATAACGCTCTGTCTCTGCATTCTGTCTTTCAGATAATTGCACCATAGCTTCCTTAACAGTTGAATATCTTTCTTCCTCTGATTGCCTATGATTGAATACTCTGGTAGCTGCTATTTTAGGATCTATCGTAAGACGAACCTTGAAGGACATAGGAACAAAGTGCCATGCAAGTCTTGAATCGAAAATAACATTCTCGCCACAATGTACTTTAGCGTATTCTACAGTAGCATTATCAATATAGCGGTCAAATGATAAATCATCTAAAGACTTTTTGTTCAACTCAAGCGTGGAGATATTAAGGCTATTTGCAAATTCTCTCTGAATGCTCCCGGTACTAAAAACACTAAAGCCATATTTTTCTTGAAGTAACGCACATACAGTGCTTTTTCCGCTGCCAAGATGTCCATTGATTGTGATAAACATAAATCCCATCTCCTTTTTTATTCTATTATATAATAAGACGTGAAAAATACAACCTAAATGGTTTTTTGCGGTGAGGTTAAAAAATGGACAGGGATTATATCACTAATTACATAAACAGCATAAATAATACATTAGGCATATATGTTTCTGTAAGCGTTGAAGAAGCAGTACTGAAGCGATATGCTTTATATGGATACTGTATCGGCAATAAAGTGTTTTGTTGGAGTGAATTATTCGAGCAACTTGACGAATACACAAAAAAATTACACATTATTCATGCGTATTCAATCTTGTTAGATGCTGATATTTCTCGACGCGGGGCTATCAATACCGACCATTCTTCATCAGTACAGCTTTTGTTAGATCCTAATAAACTCGCAAAAGTAATTTGCAAGTTAATGAATGTTGAATTTGTTGGTTTTGAAGAACTCCAAAAGACAAGCATTTATGCTATCAAATCAGGTCTTTTCCTGTTTCCTGATCCTAAAGGAACATTCTTCAAAGTTGGTGATGAGATAAGAAGCGGTATAACAAGATTTAAAATCACCGATATATTCTACGACAATAACACAGTAATGGTTACTGCTCGATCACTAAACAGCATTTACAAAATAAGTAGAATAATAACATTACCGGAAGAAGAGATGATGGAATACTACAGAATAGTAAATCCGGCAGAATTTATAGAATCATAGGAGGTGCTTTTATGGTCGTAAAAAAACAAACTGCTAATAATATTCTAAATCAAATCGTTGCTTACATAGGAACATTTGAAAAAAGCAAACGCCCAAAAATCATTACACCAAAGCTGAAGGCAATAATGCACAACTTTACCACTAAAGTTGAAAATGAGGCTATCTTCATTGAATGTACAGAAGATGAGGTCGAATCATTACTTTTAGACTATCTCTATATGTTATCATCAAAAAAACATATCGTATCCTTTGTGTTCGTTAATCAAAACAACTCCATAGACATCCTCAAAAAGTTAGAGGTAATAAGGTATTGGTCAGAATCCTCCAAGATAATGCCGACTAATATACCGGATAATAAAATTTCACTTTATATAGCTTTTTATAATGCTAAGTTCTCACAAAAATATGAAGTCGATTTAGCAGCTAAATTATTCTTGTGATAACAGCAAAAACGAAAAAGGGAACTCTTCCTTTCAGCAATGATAACATATTGTTATTAAAGCTGAAAGGATGTTTTTTATGTCACAAAATAAAACAAATGGCTTGATAAGTCTTGAAGAATACGCAAGGACTAAAGGCTTATCAAGTATTTCTCTTTCCAGACAAGCAAGAAAAGGTGCCTTGAAATCAGCAAAAAAAATAGGAAAGAAATGGTATGCTCTCAAATCTGAATTGGATGCAAAATACTATGAGTATTCCGTTATCCCTTCTGAAGATTTTGTTACTCTTAAAGAATACTCTCAAATCCATGAGCTCGATTATGAAATTCTATTATCAGATGTGAGAAAAGGAAAGTATCAATCGGCAATTAAAAACGGAAAGTATTGGTATCTTGACAAAAAAGAAATCCCATATTTTGCAAAGTGAATTGATTTCTTGATTGAACATTGTATAATAATTATATTATTCAACTATGGAGGATAAATAGATATGGATAAAAGGTATAAGGTATTTCATATCGCCTACAGTGTATATCCGGATTTAGAATGGATGCTAAAAGAAAAAGTATTTAATTATGAGCGACAGAATGATCTTATGGCTGAATCGTTTTCTGTTATGTACGACAAAGAGAACGAAAAATACTCTGGATTAAGGGATGCCGCTATTGTAGTAGGATTTTCTGATAACAGACAAAAGCGCACAAAATACATCAGGTTCAAATCGTTTCGCATTAATTATCATCTTTACAATGATTTTGAAGATTTATTAGAATTGAAAATCATAGACTTCGAAGATAGATATGTTTTATCTCATTTTGAGAATAAGAGTTTTTGTGTTCTTAACGACTGTGAAACTGATGATTGCAATTCCGTAAGAACAGCGGTGGTTCTTGTAATGTTTCATGAGAACTCCAGAATCTATGCCTGTGAAAGAGAAAAGATCTCAGAAATGACCGATGAGGAAGCGCAGGCATACAGATTTGAATTAGATAATCCGGATAAGTCATATTCTCCTGAAAAAGTTGCCGATATATACTCAAAAGGTCTATGGGATGAAGTTTATTTGAGTAATTTCAGTGAGACGGATTTTGAATTTGATGGGGTTCAAGTAAAATCAATGGAGGGATTTTTACAATCTCTGAAAACAAACGATAAGGAAAAGCAAATAGCAATCTGTTCGCTTGTTGGAAAAGATGCCAAAACTGTCTGGAGCTTTAATACTGAATTTGACGGAAGTCATTTGTATTGGAAAGGAAAACCTATTGACAGATTTTCAGAAGAATACCACGCATTACTTAAACGAGTATATAATGCTAGATTGGAACATGATGCTAACTTTAGAAAAGCATTGGAGTACACAAAGAATAAAAAGCTGATTCATACTGTAGGTAAGTCTGATCCCAAAGAAACGATACTCACTGATTCTGAATTTATCAATCTGTTATCTGAACTTCATGAAATGATTTGAGGTAAGATGTATGATGTTTTATCAGAGTGAAGCTATACCATAAAGATTGAAAGGATGTTTCATATGAAAAAGAGTTATGTAAAGATTATTTCTTTTTTCGTTTGTATGATATTGGTTGTTTGTGCCTTATCAGGATGTGTAAATAAATCTGACGAAACAGAAACAACACTCCCCGCAAGTAAGGCTACCATTGATGAAGCAACAGCACAACCAACTGAACCTCAAACAGGTCAGCTTGTTTTAGAGGAAAAAAAGTTTTCAACTATCAAGCACGATTCTGAGATAGATGGAGAAAGTCTTTTATATGAGTTTCTGCGAGCAATTAACAACGATAAATACAAGGGAGGCTCTTTGATTTATATCAATGATGACGAGGTTCCTGAATTGTATATCAAGTCACAATCTTCGGATAAAAGCGATATGATCTGCTATATTACAGAAAATGGCTTATCTGTAAGCAGTATGAACATCAGTGATTCAGAAGGTTTTTGGTATCTGGAAAAGCAATTCAAGATTCTTGTAAATGATGAGGACACAGATCAATTTACAGAAAGTGATGATTCAGAATCGCCGACAGAGCTGCATAATGGAATCCGTAGAGATGCAAAGCTCTACTTCTTCTCCGGCAATGAATTACATTCCGTTTATGACCTCGGAAGATATGTTGTTGATGGGTATAATTACAACAACGGAGAAAAGGATGACGGCGGTTATGACTATTATGATGGTGAAAAAGATATTCCGGTTTTCGATGTGTTTGAAGCAGTGAAGGGATATTTTGATGTCGATAAAGCCAAAACGCCTGAAGTCGTTCCGATAAGTGATTTGGTTGAACAGGTAAAAGGAAAAAGGAAGAACCCTGATATGAAAGCCGGGGAATACAACGGTGATATTTATTCTTTAGTCAGCACTTATAAAGAAGTATCGACATCTATAGAATACTACGATGAACCCAAAACTCTCTCTTATCGAATCCCTCAAATCAATCTTGATGGAGAAGATATAAAAACGATCAATCAGGAAATCCTTGATAAGTTTCTTGATGACGCCAATCATATAGAAGCAGACGATAATGAAAGAACAAGGTTTATTACTGTTGATTATATGGTTTATGGCAAAAACGGAGTTTTGTTGTTAGTGATCGACGGTAAAGGTTATGGCGGCACGGATTCTCTGGATGACAGATTGATATATACCATTGATATTTCTGCCGAGAAGCGAATCAGTAATGTGTGTTTACTTAACAGCTACGGAGTTGATTGTCAAAAAGTCGCCGTTGCCTTTGATAAGCAAATCAAAGCAGATTATGATGCTATAAAGAATGATCCTGACAATTGGATAAATAACCCTGAATCAGGTTTTGATGAATCTATATATGATTCTCTGTACAATAACACAATGGAGCGTTTTTCTCCGGTTGGCGAGTATAATAAGATGTTCTTTGATGATGACGAAAACTTAAATATACTCTATCTTTATAAATGGGTTGCTGGTTCAGAGTATTATGAAAAGACAATGATACTAACAATGGAAGATATAATATAACATAAACTGTAAAAGTGGCTACTATCCCTTTTTAAGAATATTTGAAAAACAGAAAATAAATGATAATAGGAGTGATTGTGTTCTAATAATATAAAATTATCAAATTCTAATCATATTGCCCTATGTTTCGACAAAATAATCAGGTAATCTCTGCTATGATATATAGCAGTGGAAAATATTACATATTTTACCAAAAACCGCAAGCAGAGACACAAAATAAAAGGGGAATATAATGAACACAATAGAATAATTATAGAAATAGGCGTTGTGCTGTCGAAAGACAATACAGCGCTTTTCTTTTTGACAAAAAAGGGTGTAAACAAGTTTGTTTATATCCTTTTCTTTGTCGTTCGACGCTATCCGTCAAATATCCGCGCCCCTCCGCTCATCTTGAAACCTAACCATTTCAAGATGAACGGAGGACTTTTAATTGTCAATCTTTTTTATTGAAGATAAAAACGGAAATCACTTCTCTGCCGATGGAAAGAGAAGATTTATTAGATTAAAAGGAAAGGCGGCTTATGACTACCTGAAAAGCCCTAACGGACGTGGCAAGCGTTTTTATAGGCTGTCAGCCGAAGAAGAAACGGAGGAAGATGTCTTTATTGAGATACCTTCCTCTAAAATCGGTCATATCCGCAAAGCGGAACGGCGCACACAGTATGTCGCTGATTGCAAGAAGGAAAGCGGCAGATATGAAATATCACTGTATGCTCTCGAAGCGAACGATCACGGTGAAAGATGTTCGGGCGAGGAATTGATTGAGGATACAGCCATTGATATTGAGAGTGCAGCTATACATAGAATTGAGCTTGAAAAGCTCTATCAAGCTGTTCAATCACTTTCCGAGGAGGAACAAGAGCTTGTTGCACGCCTGTATAGCAAAAAGCCTTCAACAATTATTGATTTGTCAAAGGAATGGAACGTCCATTATTCCACAATCAGCCGCAAGCATAAGGCTGTTTTAAGAAAGTTGAAAAATTTTTTGAAGAATTTTTAAAAAAGTCTGCAAAAAATTCTGAAAAAGTGTGGAATAAAGGGTGAGAGGGTAATTTACCTCTCTTGCCAAAGAATACGGCAAGCCTTTTGACAACCGAATAACAGCATATCAGAAACTTTCCCTTTGTTGTCCGGCACGGACAAGCTACAGAAGCGAACGCTGCTTTGCAGCCTTCAGGACTTCGACCTTGATAGGCACAATCAAGGAGGGCGATGACAGGCAAAGGGCATAATGATACTTCCGTTTAGTCACAGTCCGAGCGTTAATAGCGTCGCAGGCAATGAGAGCGGCTACAAGAGATCTTTGTAGTATGCCGTGAGGCTGATGAGGTCAATATGCGTTGACCGTCTGATGTGTTCCCGTTCGGGGGAGTTGAGAACGAATACCGAACAAAAGTCGCATTACAGCTGAGCCAGTCATTACACAATCGCGGCATACTATGTCCTTAATGGGAAAGCAACCACAATGCCGTTTGTATTGCGATCTGTTGCGACTTGGCATCAAAACGGACAGCTACCCTAAAATGAGCTGTTCGTTGAATATGGATGCAATAAAACGAAAACAGCGCGTATCTGTGGAAGGTACGCGCTGACTACATAATACGGAGGTATTATTTTGAGAGTTTACAGAGGTGAAGTCTATTTAGTGGATTTCGGTATAGGCTATGGCAGCGAACAGGGCGGCGTTCGTCCGGCTGTCATAGTCCAAAACAATATAGGCAATAAGTACAGTCCCACGACAATCGTTGTCCCTGTCACATCAAGACAAACAAAGGCACATATTCCTACGCACGTTAGAGTAAAAGGCGCTTGCCTGACGAAGAAATCGTTGGCGCTCACGGAACAGGTTGTGACCATTGACAAAAGAAGGATTATCAGAAAAATGGGCAACATCAAGCTCAAATCCCTTTTCAAAATCGGTACGGCGCTTATGATCGGCTTGGGACTGAATATCAATACATTCAAGAAAGGAAGTCACAAATGATAGGATTTATAGTCGGCTTATTCGTCGGCGCTTTTCTCGGAGTAGTGGTTATGTGCTGCTGCTTTGTAGCATCAAAGGCTGACGATGAGATGGAGAAGATGAAAACAGACACTTTTTGCGAAAAAGATGACCACTGAATATTAGCATTTTGTGCTGACAATACTACTCTTACGGTGATTAAATACTATGGAGGTTATATGCGAATTAATGATAATAATACCGTACTCGAAAGTGCAGGATGTAATGTTCAAAATAACGAAGAATATCAAATCAATCAAGTGCTATATCAAGTGAATCGCTTTTTTGATGGGAATAAGACAATCAAAGAAATTCTTTCCCTAAAACTTTCCAGCGAATATAGCGCATCGCATAATTGATAAGCAAAACAACTTATGATATACTGTTGTTGTTGAAGTTAAGAAACAGCAGTATGGAGGAGATGACTAAATGAAAACTGCTGTTGCTTTAGCTGATATTTACCTGAGATTATCTCGTGAAGAAGCAAGCTCGGGTGAATCTCAAAGTATCAATAACCAACGAAATATCATTAGACAATACTGTAGTGATCACGGTATCACAATCGTCAGGGAGTTTGTTGATGACGGCTTTTCGGGATCGAATTTTATCAGACCGGGATTTCAAGCGATGTTAAATCATATTAAAACCGGTTTGGTGAATATGGTTATCACCAAAGATTTATCCCGATTAGGCAGAGATATGTCGGAATCAAGCTATTATGCGGAATCGTTCTTTCCTGAACACGATATTCACTATCTCGCAATCAGCGACGGATTTGATTCCGAGCAAGTCAACCTGATGGCACCTTTCCAATTTGCAATGAATGATGTCTATCTAAGAGATTGCTCACGGAAGATAAAACAGGTTATTAAGCAAAAGCGAGTACGCGGTGAATACTGTGCTTGTCCGCCGTTTGGTTATATGCGTAATCCGAATGACAAAACAAACATCGTTCCCGATCCGAATACAGCTCCGATCGTGCAGCGCATTTATGCTCTTGCGGTTAAAGGGTGTTCTGCTCATTCAATCGCCAATATTTTGACTGATGAATCTGTTATAACGCCATTAAAGTACAGAGTTATGTACCGTGATAATTTTTGTGAAAGAGGTGCCGCACACGCTACAGATATTTGGAATCATACTACTGTAAAGCGTATTCTCAAGAATCAGGTCTATCTTGGGCATACCGTCTTGGGAATGACGAAGAAAGCATCGGTTAAATCCAAAAAGAAAGTCAATATTCCGGAAGATGAATGGTGTATCACTTATAATACGCACACGCCACTCATTACTCAGGAAGAATATGATACAGCTCAATATAATATGGGTATGAATACAAAGAGTTGGAGCAAATATGACAATGTCCGAAAAAGTATTTTTAACGGATTGATTTTTTGCAAAAACTGCGGTTCTGCTCTATGTTCATCCGGTTCTGTTTATAAAGGTGAACGAGTGAAATATTGGTATCTTTCCTGCCTGAATATTCCGAAGCGTTCAACCAACCATTGTGAACACGGGGCGCGTATCAAGTACGCTGACTTAGTTGAGATTGTAAAATCTGAGCTGAATCATTTTATCTCTCTCAGCAAAAAGGATATTGACGAGATTATTGAAGTTGCTATCAAGGAAAGCTCAAAAAATGCTTATCAGGAAAAAGATAGTATAAAGAGTATCGAAAAGAGAATCGGCGACATTGACAATATCATCTTGAAACTCTACAACGATAATGCTCTTGGAAAGATTTCTGATGAACAATTATCTTTAATGATTGCAAAACTAAATAAGGAATCAGCATCATTAAATGAAAGAGCTAAAGAGCTTCAGAAAAAAGCAGATGAACAGCCGATTGATGAAGCATATAAAACTTTCTTCCACCTTATTGAGCAGTACAACCACATCGACGAATTAACGCCTGAGATTGTCAGAACATTTATTGAAAGAATCGAAGTCGGTGAGAAGATATTGCCCGATGGCTATAAGGTAGCTTCGCACAGTATTCCGTTTAGACAAGATGTGAAAATCACATATCGGTTTATCGGAACCATCGGCAAAGACGAAAGAGCTTTTAATCAGGATGATTTACCGTCAAAAATCGCTTAGTTTTTGATGTAATTGAACGTCAAGGGAAGTAGGCGTAAACCTCAAACAGGGATATAACGGCGACATTTCTGCAAGAGAAGCAGGTTCTGTAGGCGGTCAGATGGTTAAAAAGATGATTGAGTCTTACGAAAACAGCATGAAATAAGCTTTAAAACCGATTTTCAGGGGCATATGGCTAACAAGCTGTATGTCCCTAATTTTACGCCCACAGGCTTATTATGGGCAATTTAAGGTCAAATAAAGGCGGTGTAACATTATTCTTGAAAATATTCAATCATTTGTAACGAAATTCTTGATTTTTCAAGGTGATTTGTAACGTTTTTCTGAAAGCGGTATTTGAATTTTACATTAAACAAAAAATTGCATCCGACTTTACGCAAAAAATCGGTCGGACAATTTTAATAAATTATCCGACCGATAAAAGTTTTATAGCAGGTTGTTAAAAATTAGAAATAAAATAAAAATATTAAGATATAATTGTTAATTTGTACTTTCCCAAAGATCTTTATAATTCCAACTGTGACCATTATCATCCCATGCTTCTCCAGTGCTTTCATCGTAATAACTTTTGCCATTTTCATCTTCATACCAGCTATCATAATGCTTCTCGGATGAGCTTGATGATGAATTGCCTGAATCATAGTTATAATTATTTCCACTGCTGTAGTTACTATCGTTAGAACTGTAATTATTGTTTCCGCTGTCGCTGTAACTGTTTGTATTATCACTGTAGGAGTTATCGTTGTTGTTTGTGTTACTGCTCTCGGTTTGCTTCTTCTTTTCCTGTTTAGCTTTTTCTTCGGCTTTCTTTTTTGCCTCGGCTTCTTTTTTAGCCTTTGCTTCAGCTTCGGCTTTTTCAATGGCAGTTATTCTGTCATTATACGAACTAATCAATTCGTCAGGCTTTTTATCGTAGTTGCCGATATCCTTTTTATAGAATACATTGCTTTTTTCGGAATCAATTGTTTTCTTTAAAGCCTCAAGATTATCAATACAAGACTGCAACTTCTTTTTATCGTTAGTTTTTTCAAGAGTTTTGCTGTCAATAGTGTTATCTTTTATTGTCTTATCATAATCATCTGTGAAAAACTTTTGCATTTTTGCAAGTGTTTCATTGTACTTTGGATCAACAGAGTTTAACACTTCAACCTTGATTTCATCACTTGTTGATAGCTTGTTCTTAATGAAATCGGATAATATAACTAACTTTTTGGCTCTGTCGGTTTCCTTTGTAAATTTTGAGTATGTATCGTCAATACTTTTGATTTGCTGTTCTGTCTGTTGCTGTATGGTGTAATTGTTGTAAGCATTTACGCCGAAGATTGTACCGACACCGGCAATAATCGCTACACAAACCACTGCAATAATTATAATTACTTTCTTTTTCATTTTAACCCCTACAATTTCTATTTGCGATTATATGTTTACATTATATATGTCTGCGTTTTAAAAGTCAATTATTTACATCTTGTTTCATAAAAAACAGGACTGCACATTCCGCACAGCCCTGAAAATTGAATTGTTAAATTGATTAAGCCTCGGCTCTGTTGATTGCGTTGAGAACACCGAGTACCGATGCAACATTGACATTTGAGTCAATGCCGATGCCGAAGATATTCTTTCCGTCAGGCTTTTTGAGTTCGATATATGAAACAGCCTTTGAGTCGGAACCCTGAGAAATTGCGTGCTGGCTGTATGAGATGAACTCGTACTTGTCAAGACCGACCTTTTTGATTGCATTGAAGAATGCGTCAATAGGACCGTTGCCGACACCGCTGAGAGAAACCTCTTCGTTGCCGTTAATCTTCATCTTGCCCTTGAAGTGAACATAATCATTGCCGTTTTCGCTCTCTTCATAAATCTTTCTGCTTGAGAGAACATATTTCTGCTTATGCTCAAGATAATTCTTCTCGAACACCTCAAACAACTCTTTCGGAATAAGCTCTCTGCCAAGCTCCTCACATTTTGCCTGAACAAGCTTTGAAAATTCGGGATGCATTCTCTTCGGAAGGTCATAACCGAAGTTATTGTTCATAACAAAAGCCGCACCGCCCTTACCGGACTGTGAGTTGATTCTGATAATCGGCTCATACTCTCTGCCGACATCGGCAGGGTCAATCGGAAGATACGGAATTTCCCAGTACTCAGTTCCGCTTTCTTTCATATACTTCATACCCTTGTTGATAGCGTCCTGATGTGAGCCCGAGAATGCAGTAAATACAAGCTCGCCGATATATGGCTGACGAGGATCAATCTTCATATTTGTGCAACGCTCATAGATTTCACGGAGCTTTGGAAGATTTGAAAAGTCAAGCTTAGGATCAACGCCCTGTGTGAACATATTAAGTCCCATTGTAACGATATCCATATTACCTGTACGCTCACCGTTGCCGAAGAGTGTACCCTCAACTCTTTCTGCACCTGCAAGCAATGCAAGTTCGCCTGCGGCAACACCGCATCCACGGTCATTGTGCGGGTGAATACTGATGATAGCTGCGTCACGATGTTTAAGATTTCTTGCAAAGTATTCAATCTGATCTGCATATGTGTTCGGCGTACACATCTCAACAGTATTAGGAAGATTGACAATCAACTTGTTTTCGGCAGTCGAACCGAGTGCCTCGATAACCCTGTCGCAGATTTCAACAGCGTTTTCAGGCTCAGTACCGCTGAAGCTTTCGGGAGAATATTCAAATCTGAAGTTAGTATCTCCGTCATATTCATCCGTAAGCTGTTTAATAAGCTTTGCACCGTCAACGGCAATTTTGATTACGCCGTCCATATCTGTTTTGAAAACAACTTTTCTTTGGAGAGTTGAAGTTGAGTTATAGAAATGAACGATAACATTCTTAGCACCCTTAACAGCCTCAAAAGTTTTTCTGATAAGATGCTCTCTTGCCTGAACAAGAACCTGAATTGTTACATCATCGGGAATGTGGTTGTTTTCAATAAGCTCACGGCAGATTTCGTATTCTGTTTCTGACGCACTCGGAAAACCGATTTCGATTTCCTTAAAGCCCATATCGCAAAGTGCGTGGAAAAATTCGAGCTTTTCTTCAAGGTTCATAGGATCGACAAGCGCCTGATTACCGTCACGAAGGTCAACACTGCACCAGATCGGTGCTTTTGTTATAGTATTGTTTGGCCACTGTCTGTCCGGCAGATTAATCTGCTTAAAGGGAATGTACTTTTCAAATGATGGTTTCATATAATAACCTCCTGTTAAATAGCACAAAAAAATCGCCCCCCTAAACAAAGGGACGAATAAAATCCGTGGTACCACCCGTATTCAAGAACACATCACTGTGTTCTCCTTAAAGACTTCTGACAAAGTCCCGACCGATAACGCAGTCTTGCGTTTCGCATTACATATATATAGTATATACACTTCACACGAAAAACTCGGGGATGAGCTATCCATACAATGTTCCATGCTGACTCACACCAACCGTCAGCTCTCTTTGCCGGTTCATTTGCATCTTGTTCCCGTCAATGTTTTTAAGGGGATTTATTTGTTAATACTATTATATATATATACCCATTCTTTGTCAAGAAAATTGTTTTGAAAATCTGTCGAATAAAGTTTATTTTTAAAAAAGGGTGTATATAGTGAATTTTGGGATAAAATAAACAACAAATGAGTTTAAAATGTAGAAATTGCCGATAATGTAAAAAAGATAAAAAAATTGTCAAAAAGGGGTTTACAAAAGAGGGAAGTGCTGATATAATATCAACTGTTGCGCTGAGAGGCGAGGCAGACAAGAGAAA